>OKFY01000052.1_pt1 | contig 75914 bp, 69 predicted proteins | sample 1610971 | NCBI WGS metagenome assembly OKFY01 (sample SAMN04436702, study PRJEB24849) | human gut metagenome | biome: human gut; feature: NICU; material: stool | host: Homo sapiens | place: USA: Saint Louis, MO | collected 2010-08-03 | reverse complement strand
CTCGTATGAATGCATAAATTAACCCCTGAAGGTCCAGGAATTCGTCCGCACTCCCTCTGGGCTAAGTTAAGATGTCCGGCGTGTATAATCAAGTAAGGATTACCATGACGGCTCTCGCAGCGGAGTTTTTCACTTTGGATGAAGTTAACCGACTCAAGATCATTCAGGACGTCATCGACCGGCGTCTGACAACAAAAATGGCAGCTCAGCGGCTTGGTATCTCCGACCGTCAGTGCCGCCGCCTGCTTGCGCGTTATCGTGAAGATGGTCCGCTTGGCATGACCAGCCGCCGTCGTGGTAAATCCAGCAACAATCAGCTGCCTCAGGGACTGGCCGCATACGCGCTGAGTATTATTCGAGAACGCTATAACGATTTCGGCCCGACGCTGGCCTGTGAAAAGCTGTCTGAGATTCATGGCGTACATCTTTCTAAAGAAACTGTGCGTAAGCTGATGACTCAGGCCAGTCTGTGGGTCCCACGTAAGCAACGTGCGCCAAAAATTCAGCAGCCTCGTTACCGTCGTGCCTGTGCCGGTGAACTCATACAAATCGACGGCTGTGATCATCACTGGTTTGAAAACCGGGGACCTAAGTGTACGGTACTGGTTTACGTAGACGATGCAACCAGTCGTTTAATGCAGCTTCGTTTCGTGAAATCTGAGTCTACTTTCACCTATTTTGAAGCGACCCGTGGTTATATCGAAAAACATGGTAAACCGCTTGCACTGTACAGCGACAAAGCCAGTGTATTCAGGATCAACAATAAAAATGCAACCGGCGGCGACGGCGATACACAGTTTGGCCGTGCGATGCACGAACTGAACATTCAGACCATCTGTGCAGAAACCAGCGCAGCAAAAGGTCGTGTTGAACGGGCGCATCAGACCCTTCAGGACAGACTGGTCAAGGAACTCAGGCTTCAGGGCATCAGCACCATGGAAGCTGCAAACGCATTTGCCGAAGAGTTCATGAACGATTACAACCGACGTTTCTCAAAAGCGCCTCGCCAGGAGTTCGATGTTCACCGGGAAATGGATGTCGATGATGATCTTGATATGGTGTTTACTTGGCGTGAAGCCCGCCGCGTGTCAAAATCACTCACGGTGCAGTACGACAAAGTGCTTTATCTCATTGAAGACAGCGAATTCAGTCGTCGGGCAATTGGTAAATATATTGATGTTTGGCATTACCCTGACGGACATAAAGAGCTCCGACTTAATGGCATATCACTTCCCTACTCCACCTATGACAAACTGTCAGAAATCGATCAGGGTGCCATTGTGGACAATAAACGTCTTGGCCGTGCGCTGGAAATGGCGCAACTGGTGCAGGCCGAACGGGATAATAACCGGTCACAATCAGTGCCATCCGGTGACGGCCCTTCACGCAGGCGCAAAGCCCCCACGACGAAGAAATCACAGCGTTCACTCGATGAGGACGATATGTTCAATGCACTGGTAAAACTTCAGTCACGATCTGAAGAAATATTTGGTAAGAAACAGATATGAAAACCCGGAGGATAACTCCGGGTATATTAACTATCGGGGTAAAATTTTCAAGTTCTCTTCAAAATAATCATCATAAATAGCCTCATTATTCTTCCGCATGAATCTGTGGAGACAATTGGGCACAGGATTCGAGGTCGATCGATGGGCATAAACCTCATCCTGAATCGATCTTAAATCATGAGATAAGATGTCATCGTTTATAATGCCACTTATCTTTATATTCTGTATTTTTTTCTCAATAAAATCTTTAACACGCATAATTCGATTAATAGATTTGTTGTTTTCAACGTATAACATTATCACATGTCTAAAAAACGGGAGCATGAAAACAATATAAAACAAAAAATCTTCCAGCGAGGATTTAGACCATAAACCATATGCTAGAAGTACCAAAAAGGAAAGTAACATAGTGATAAAATATATTTTGCTCATTACATCGCGCTGTGCCTTATCCCAGCCAAAATTTTTCGCATGGCATAATAATGCCAATACGTTTTCATTAGCATCGTAATCTTTATTTAGATACCAGTTAATAAATTCATCATTTTTGTTTCTTTTTTTGTAATACCTTGAAGCCTTAAAGACATTTTCTCTGCCAACCGGCTTCCCTACTTTTAATTCACTCCATGGAATGTGTAAGACATCACAGTCAAACATTTCCTGAATAGTGGCTGCACATTTTTTCATTGAGGAAATCATTGTGGAAAAAATAATTGTGATGACCAACACGATTATACCGTAATAACCGAGATAAGGAGCTATAGTCAAATGAGGGAATAGCCCCATTTTCTTTATCACTGTAGTAAATATTACAATAGCGACAGATATTACGACACTAAGAAAAAACACTACCCAGTTAACAAATTTAACCTGTGAGTAAGTCCGCCTCATTGCCATTAGTAACTCAATGTTTTTACTATCATTTTGGCGCAAAAATATTTGACTCATTTTTCATCCGTATGATGGGAAGTTGACACCAAAAACATCCTGCCATTTGTTAATGGACGCTCTGTGGTTATTTTGACTTTCGTAATTACGGGCTTCCGTTGCTTTTCCTTGGTCAAGATAACAGCGGATAGATATCTTTAATTTATCATCATCACTAAGGTTGTTTATGTTTCCTTGTATGCCTTTGTGATCGTACACTGGACTAAATATAGCAGAGGCTAAGTAACCTAAAACATTGACAATCTCTAAATCGACCCATTGATAACATTCTGATCGACCGTTGAAGTAGTTAAGTAGCATTGTCTCTAACAAGTAACTACTCATTGAAGGCATGGTCGGACGTTTTTGCCAATATTTTATTACACGAATGACATTTAACATGTTTCCTGAGAGCTTAACATTAAGATCAGTAACTTTTTGCTTGTCAATTCGTGGATCTGTCTTCTTCCAATGACCATTCCCATCTGGTATTAAATAATATGTCTTGCCAAATGAATCTGGAGTAGTAATGAATGCAGGAACTATATCAAAATTCCAGTCATAGGATTTTAGCTTCAGAGTAGCTGCTTCCTGATTTCTTTTTACATCAGCCTTATCATACTGCGGAATTTGATTTAGGCTTGAGATAAAACTGTTTATTATTTTTCTAGAGTTAATAAAATTTGTGCCATCATGCTTATAGTATTTTAAGCGAACGGTTCCTTCACGCGCAGTGATTATTATTTTTCCATCACTCTCGCTGTATACACAATCATCACCATCGAGACCAAACATAAGATCTATATCATCTAAAGGGCGGATTTTTGTGCGTCTAGCAAAAGAACCAAAACCTGTATGTATATCAGGGTATATTATGGGGAAATAAACATCATTATTTGGAAATGTGTTCATTCTGCCCAATAACCAATCTCTACTGGCTCTAGCTCGATCAGTCTGAGAGCTATCTAGATTTACAATATTGCGCTGAAACTCGTTAAACGCAGCAGTCACCGTAAGAGCCATAGCATCCCTCTTCTAACAGCTAAAATCTAATTTTACCATTAGGTTATAGGCTGTCTCCACATGAATTTACTTCTGCAATCTACTGAGTGTTGGAGGACATTTGAACTTTGCCCTGCCCCGGACATCTGAACTTAGCTTTGACAAAGTTATTGATTTTACACGTTTTGTGGTTTGGTGTGGCTATGGCCAGATATACCAAATGCCAATATGAACACAACAAACTCAGGCTGACACATACATCATTACAGTGAAAAATGTAATCAATACTAATGTAATGACGTCTAAACACAGAGAAACCTTACTCTTGCTTATGAGAAGGTTAGCTAAATCCGAGTCCTCATCTTCATACTTACCAGCTCTGGATGATGTCTGTCTACGGTTCATTACCGCATAAACCTCATAATGACTGACTATACGGCATATCAACACCAGATAAATTAGAACAATTCCAGCAATGATTAGATGTCTGGATCCGTTAAACAAATCCATAACTGTCTCAATATGATCGTTTAACATAGTAATCTCTCTGCGGCCGGACCAACCACGATAATGCATGAAGATGATAAAAAAAACCACCTTGGTAAGGTGGTTAATAAAATAAAGAAATTTTGTTTTAGATCAGGAAATCTTCGAGAGTTTTTCCTGCATCCAGCTGAGCTTTAATTGGTGCCGGAGTACGTCCCTGACCTGTCCAGGTTTTTTGCTCACCGGCATCGTCTACGTAAGCATATTTCGCAGGACGTGGTTCACGTTTTTTGCGTACTTTAATGTTGACGGCCGCGTCCATAAGTTCGCTCGGATTTATACCATCAGCGATCATCATTTCCCGGTAATGAGAGAGTTTTTCTAAACGCTCACGGTTAGCCGCTTCGGCCGCCTTTTCTTCTTCACTGCGTTCAGCGACGACAATAGTGAACTTTTCTAATACTTCTTCAAGCACTTCTAATGGTAGCTCTCGTGCCTGAGCGCGAAGTGTACGGATGTTATTGAGAACCTGTAATGTCTCGCTCATAGTTACCTCTTTATGCACATTGTTATGCAATTACATAAGAACATTAAATTAATTAAAGAAATTCAGCAAGTGGTTTAGGAAGTTCAATTCTCTCAATCGAGAAAAGTCTTAAAAATGAGTCTATCTCATGCTGAATGTATGTTCCTTGGTCTTGATACTGCCCTGTTGGTAAATTCACCATCTTGAAAAAAATCATCTCGGGAAAATTTTTATCCGGTTATGATTCTATCGTTGTATGAAGTGAATAAGATGTTGTAATTGTAAAGGTCATCAAGCAAACAATCAATGCTATTTGAATACATTTTTTGATTGCAAAAGGATACTGCTTAAGAAATTTCAGACTGCATATAAATGTTAAAGGGGTGATTAAAAAAACCACCCTGCAATTTAAAAGTTAACTCTGTTAAAGAGAAATATCAGAAGGCCATAAAAAATAAAACTCACCTTTTTTATAACGATTGGGTTTACTCTCGCCTCCGATGGAAATACCTAAAGGCGTTAACTCATATTTTCCGTCTTTCTCTATGAGGTATCCTGAATTCATCAATTCCGCATACATTTCAGATAAACCCATTTTATGTTGTTTAGCTAAATTAGTTGAGGTTAGTTTATTTGCGGGTTCTGGGTTTGTATCCCCCTCTTTACTTGTTCTCTCATCTGACTCGGTTGAGATAGGATCTGTTAACATACTATGTTTTTCATCATTTTTTTGAGATGTTCTTGTATGTTCACTCTTCTGCTCATGAGTTTTTTGCAACTCAGATCTACCCGATTGTAATGATATTGGTGATGGAATATTTTCTGTACTGATCCTGATTAACCGCTGGGCCTCTGTGATAGAAGCGTTGAAAGCGTCACGGTCATCATCCTTTACAATTAACACCCCAAGTTCATGATTGTTGATTTGACTAAAATCATATAGATTTAGGCTGCATATCAGGCTTTGATTTTCATTAGCATAAAACTTAGCATGAAGGTTCTGGCAAAAACTCAAACGAACATAAGGTAAACTGACAAGCCATTCATGGTCTTTAGGGTTAAGTTCAGATTTACCGTAGATGATACGAATATCAACCTTCATACGGTTTTTGTCTTCAATGAGCTCCTTAATTCTTGCGCTAAGTTTCAGATAAGGGCTTATCAAAATAATGCGCTCTTCGGCATTAGCGATGGTTTGCTCTACATGATAGTTTAAACCTGTTGTATTAAGAATCTGAACCATAAATCCCCCATTTTTTACAGTGTTGTTTATAAATAATAGCGCACGTTAAAAAGTTACTTTTTAGGAGTAGGAATGCTCGATATTGTGAAAGTGGAAGTGTGATTCCTTACTTAATTATTCGCTTTTCGCCATTGACGTGGTTCTATAGCGTGCGGATCAGACCACAGACCTTTCCCTTCATTTCGAGCGTTTTGTTCAAGAGGCCCATATTCAGGAACAATCAACCTCCCCTGATACCGATATGCCCAGGCCATACCGTTTGCGACCATGATGGCGTTAACATCGTTGTTGTTAAGATAGATTGTGCCAAGCATACGACCATAGACGTCCTGCCCATGGTCCTGAATACTAACAACCTGATTTGCTACTAACTGAATCATTGCTTGCTTTGCTTTCTGTCCGAAGGCTTGCTTACTTTCAGGAGCATCAATCCCATAGAGCCGTATTCTTGTATTTGTTGCACCGTCATAAGCCTGGACTGTATCACCATCAATAACTCGCACTACTTTCGCCGAGAAAGTTTTGGCAATAGAAGTTAATGGGGAATATAAAAGGATAACAGCCAGTGGAAAAATGGCTAATCTAGTTGACCGGATGTTTATCATTGGTTGTCTCTGGATGATAATCATTAAATGTGATTTGAGGGGGAAATCACAACGATTTTGAAAAGTTACTTTCAAAGTATAGGTTACTTTATTAACAACATGCTATTGTGTCAATGTATATGAAAATTATTACCTGAGGTGAATGAAAACGCATCTCGGCTCAGATCAATTAAGGGGGGCTTATGTCTACTGTTAATGATGTGATTGTATCTTATGGGGGTGACAGTAAAAGGTATTCAAGAGACTTCCAGACAAAAGAAGAATTTAAAAAGAGTTGGTACGCCGTTTTGTCCCGGGCGCATGCTTCGGTAGAAGCGAAGGTAAGCTGTGCCTGTAAAGGAAAAGGACAAAAATCACTTGCCGTAAAATATCACTCAGGCGGTGATACTTATTTCCTGGCGCGGTACCCGAATACAGGTAGTCAACATTCACCTGACTGTATTTTCTTTACACTTGATAAAGACAATTCAGGTCTAAAATGCTATACACAAGGTGTCGTCAAAGACCTTAAAGATGGAGGCTACGGAATTAGGTTAGACGTGGCATTAGCCTCATCTGACTCGGAGTCGACCTCGATCGTACCGATAGATAACAGGAATAAATCAGGTGGTGTTTCTCAGAATAGCATGTCATTGCTGGGTCTTCTCCAGTTCCTGTGGGATGACAGCGGTCTGAATCGTTGGTATCCGAAAATGGCCGGGAAACGTAATCCTGGCAAGGTGTTCAACCTTATAACCCACTCTGCGGAAAAAATTAAAGTCGCATCACATCCGCTGTCCATGCATTTACTTGCAGGTGCATATCCTTCGACACCTCAAGAGACAAAAAATATAAAAATGACATCAGAGGCGCTGATGAATAAAGAGCGTCTGATTTGCCTCAATGTACTATCTAAATATAACCCTGAAAGACACTCGAATGCATCAAAACGACTTCCGATAAAGTTTTTTTCAGGTGTTCCAGTTGTGCTGATGAATACTGAGAATTGGGCATCACTGGAGAAGAGATTCAGCTCTGAAATAGCAAACTGGCGTTCAGGAGGTAACGTAATCTGTATGGCTATAGGTGATCTGGGTAAATTTAAGGGGAAAGATACATACTATCTTAAACCACTTCAGATAGCATTGATGAATGTTGATGAAAACTGGATCCCGGCAGACTCGAGTTATGAGCTGACCATGCTAAATTATCTTCATAAGCATGAGCGGTCATTTATCAAACCCCTGAGATACGATGCTTCTAATAATGATGTTTTCCCAGATTTTTGTCTGACGGATATTGGGGGGCATGAACTATTTCCTATTGAGGTATTTGGTATGGATACTGCTTCATATTTGGCGCGTAAGGCGATCAAAGAAAGTTACTATAATGAACGATATGGAAAGGATGGTTGGGCATCATGGGTTGCCCCGGCTGGCCCCCTACCCCATTTGCCCGATAAGGGCTGCAGTTAACGCCAAAATGCTTCAGTAAGGGCTTCGGCCCTATTATAACTATCAGCACTTTTCTGGCATAAAAGGCTTCAGCCCTGTTGTACTTCATCCTGCGATTTCAATTTTGATCAATTAACCGGCCAGAAATCATACGAAATTTTCTTTTCGTCGCCGTGCGCTACGTGAAATCTGACGTACTCACCCCTCCGTTTTTCTTCAGATTTCGCGTAGCGCAACCTGAACAAAAACCACTAGAAAAGTAACTTTTGGACTGATTTAGAAGCTGGTTACCCCCACCTCGGGTGATAACATTAATCTAACACATGGAATAAACGTTATTATTCTAACTGTAAATAGGATGTTGCATACCTCTTGAAGCGATGGAAAAATGAGCATATTTCTCATTATTCCCGAATCCATACATTTTTATTGTTTTTATAGCAAAATAATGAAACTTCGTTTTATTTATTATGTATCAATTTTATAATTAATTGATGTTATTTTATCGCTATTGATATTTATCATAGTAACTATAACCAATGGAATTAAATCATATTCATCTAAATGTGACAGTGTCACGTTTCATGCATCTGGCGAGACCCATTTATCGTTAAAAGAAGTTCACTCCCATAATGAAACCTGAGCTTCTTATTTGCAGATCGTATGTGGATGTCTTTAGGTGCAGGAAGGAAAGTGATGCAAGCATGATAGGATGACAAACCGGCAAAGGGGCTGCTACTGCTCCATATTCAACAAACCACCCCTGGTAAGTTGAATCCTTTGCCGGTTTTACTGACAATACCAGATAAGTTAACTTTTTCCATCCGATTTTGTCTTCAACATTTTGAATTCAAGATTTTTTCAAAATGGGATGCTTTCACAGGGCAACAACGGTTTTCAAGTATCTCGGATCATCATTCTTCATAAAAAATAGCTAAATAGCGATTTCACGTATTTCGCCATGAAAAAGACAAGCTATACTGAAGAACAGATTGCGTTTGCGCTGAAAAAGGCCGAAACCGGCACTCGCGTCGGGGTAGTCTGCCGAAATATGGGCATTTCTGAGCCCACTTTTACATCTATGGACTACCTCCGTTTTGCAAGTAATTAATCTGGTTTGGGGTGTTGCTTACATCTATCCGGCATCAGGAAAATAAGTAATTTTATATCTTACCGACAGTCGCCCTGTATTCTGATACCGTCAAAATGGATCATCCTGACTGACCTCAACGCACAACGCCCGGATCCATTGATGCGCCGGATCGCGATTCCAGGCCATGCTATCGTAAAGCATGGTACTTCCAGTGGCATATCCACAATCACCAGATAATCATCTTTGCAGGCCAGACGACGCGGAACCACGGCAATCATGGAAGGGTGTATGAGCCGTCGCGGTAACTGTCACGATAACGCGGTTGCAGAAAGCTTTTTCAGTTACTGAACCGAGAGCGCATAAAGAAAAGATCTACGGAAGGCGGGAGAAGCCCGCAGCGAAATTTTTGATTACATCGAAATTTTTTATAACAGTAAGCGTCGACATGGGTCGAGCAATCAGATGTCACCGACAGGATATGAAAACCAGTATTATCAATGGCTCGGAAGTGTTTAGATTATCCGTGACGATTCAAATGTAAGCCACGTGAGAACCTCAAAAGCACCATCGTACACTAAATCAGTAAGTTGGGAGCATTACACAAAACTCAAATAGCACTATATACAATCACTTTATTACGCCCCTCTCCCTTTGCTTGATAAAGAGCATCATCAGCATTTTTCAGCAAAAAGTCGATCCCACTAAGGGGATCAGTTTGCGTTGCTACACCAGCAGATATGGTGACACGCAAGTCATTAGTAAAAACAGAACTTTCAATAACACTTCTGATACGCTCCGCAATACGCTCTGCTGTTACCACTGAAGTATTCGGCAGAAAAATAACAAATTCTTCACCACCAAACCGGCAAACAATATCTTCACTACGGCAGCAAGAATTAATAGCATGAGCCAAAGAAATAAGCACCTCATCTCCGACCCCATGCCCGAAGAAATCATTTATTTTTTTAAAAAAGTCAACATCAATAGCAATAACTGAAGCCCCTGAGCCTTGCGTGTAATCCTTTGTTTTATTCGAAAACCCCAATCTATTATTTACACCGGTTAGGGGATCTTTTACTGCCACTTCATTTAGAGTGTTAACCCTTTTCATCATTACCTTTACATTCGTTAAAAGTGCCTTTTTAAGGCGGTCAGCTTCGGCATACCAAGCATTGATACCTTTAATATAAGTCAGCGAGGACTCTATATCTTTAGCATTGGTAGATATAGCAAGATTTTCTAAAGGAATTGAGATTTGGGATGCAATGAAATATGAAACAATTGAAAACACAACTATTATTACAACTAGCAGCACAAGCACATTTTTAGCATAATTAATAAGAATAGTGGTCACGTTGTCAGCATGACTATAAACAAACACATTCCAGTCAGTATTTTTCATATGAGCATAACCAAGAAGATACTTATGCCCCGAAGAAAAAAAGGTACCATCGCCTCTTTCAGACGAAGCTAACTTTGATTTCAAATCATCAGGCATAACCATCGGTCGACCAACAACACTGTTATCTTTATTAAAGATCACATTACCATCATCACTAACGATGGTAATTTCAGTGTCGTCATTAAAAAAATGCCTACTCAAAACATCGCTAAATAAACTCTGTTTTTTTAGATATATAGACCCGCCGATATACCCTATGTAATTACCACTCTTATCATAAATAGGATGTGACAACAAAACAATCAAATTCCCAGCAACTGATTTGTAAGGTTGCGATATAAATGCCTTTTTGCCCTCAATAGCCAATTTACTGACACTTGAGTTCAAGTGAACACCAACTAAATCAAGTGATTCTGGAGAAGTTGCCAGAACAACAGCGCCATTACTAACAACAATAACTGAATTAAACATGCCGGACTGCAATCTTAGCCTATCAGCCTCATTTTTAAGATATTCAACATCAGTCGTTGATTCAATTTTCTTAGCGCCATATGCTAGTTCGCCCTGAGCCATTTCAATATAACTGCTCATTACATCCGACATTTTCATAGCGTACGATGAATTAGCATCAAGCAAATCTTTTTCTATATTTTCGTGTTGATAAAACATAATGACAACTATCATAAAAATAGAAGTCAAAAAAATACCACCAACGGACAAGGTTATGACTATCGGACGAAGGTGAGGCTTTTTAATTCTCATAAAAATACACTCCATATAATTAAAAAATGCCGCATTTACCATAGCAGCCCTTAGCTACACCGCTCCGGACGTGTTCAGCACGACTGCATAGCATGCAGTCGTGTGAATGGCACTGGTTTTCGACGCAACTTAGCTGAAAGCCCTGTTTTAACCGGTTTGTCACAGCGTCGGTCCATTGTACGTCTGCTACCACTGCGATCGTTTCAGCTTTAGCGCTTTATGATGCTGCGCTGCTCGCTCAAACTCTGCATCTGCGTTCTGAAGGCCGTGACGCGCTCGCTCAGCGCCGCGTCCTACCGTTGCATAAGACCAGACATCGTACGCTATTCCGCGAAGGCGTACTCCTACTCGTCCTGATCTTGACCCGCCGTTTCTGGACAGCTTTTGTATCTTAAATTAACGATGTGCACTGCTACAGTTGTTCCCTTTGAGAGTGATATCCTAGCGCGCTGTGCGGGTGGTTTTCATTGTTATGCTTGAATGCTGCTGCAAGGTTTCACAGTGCTGTTCTCAATCCTGTTTTGGCATGAACGCTATATAGTCTTCTTTCATCGTTTTCACGAACCTCCGCGTTTCATACGTGGTATACGCTGAACCGTTGTCCGTCAGCCACTGCACTGGTGTGTCCGGCAACATGTCGCCGATGCGCTTTCAGAATCACATCCCGCACCGTCGAACTGTCATAACCTCCCGTGATTGCTGCCCAGTCTATGCCCCCACGGTCGCAGAAGTCCAGCGCGAACGTGACCCGCAGTTTTTCACTCTTCTCGCAGACGAATTCAAAGCCATCTGAACACCTGAGCATCTCGCTTTCTGCTAACGAGATTTTGGCCTTATGTCTACGCTTCGGTCGCTCTTGCTTGTCATGCATATACTCGCTCATTATCCTGTAAAACCTTTTGGCGTTTACTGCTGGTTGTCACTCTGTCTTACTTTGCTTGCGCCGGATGCCCCACTCGCGTCGATAACCATAACTCGGTTTATCACTGATAATATTGAGGAAAGCCGACAGTATTCCGCGTCTGCGTCGTCATTACGCCGGTTACTGCGCCTGTCCTACCAGTCGGCAGAACGTTTCGCTGCGCACACGACATGCCCATGGCGCGGCTGACACGGGCTATTCCCCGTCCTTTGGCAACAAGAACGCGTACGCTATCCATTTTCGCGACTGACCGTACTCCACGGCTTCTTTCAGGATCTCGACTTCCATCGTCTCTTGCCCAGAAGGTACTGAAACTCCCGGACACTGCTTCAGTGTAGATATGATCTAAGAAGCAGGAACGACATCTTCTCCGGGAGCAATGGCGGTAAGGCAGCCTTCCTGATTTTGCTTCTTCAACTTAAACAGCAGGCTGGGCTGAATACCGTGCAGGCGGGCGGCATGGGAGACATTCATGCCTGGCTACATCGTCTGCAGGATAATAGCGATTTCCTTATGAGGCGTTTTACATTTACGGACTTCTTGCCCTAACAGGATCCCGGTCATCTCAAAATTGGCGTTAGAGTTATACATATATTCAAGCCTATCTCTTATCTGGAGATACAGCCACTGTCTGGTGTTTAAAGGGGCTAACCCAGCATGATTTTGCGCCGAGGTAGCCCCATTGTTCGTCCATTTCCTCGCAGACAATGACGTCACTGCCCGGTTCTATGTGCGAGGTTACCTACTGCGGCCTGAGTTTTTTAAGTGCCGTAAAATCGTTTTGAAGCCAACGCTCATAATGCGTGCACTGGCGCGACATCCGTCGCCATTCCTGACTATATCAATAATTTTCTGGAGTGTACCGGGATGAGAGGCGGTGTAAGTGAACTTCAGTCGCCATGTTTTACAGCAGTTAGAGCAGAGATAGCGCTGATGTCCGGCAGTGTTTCTGCCGGGCCAATAACCTGGCACCGAGCATGAGCCGGCGTGGCAACTGCTGGGATAATGCGGTGGCCGAATCGTTCTACAGTTCACTGAAAAAAGAACGTATCAGGAAGAGAATATACAAAACCCGGGACATGGCCCGGGCGGATATTTTCGATTACATTGAAGTGTTCTACAACCGTAACCGACGCCACAGCCACCTCGGTAGCGTCAGTCCGGAGGCCTTTGAACAGGCCTCGTCGTGAGGACAGGATTTTGTCTACAGGCGTGGGGTAAGTCCATTGGCTGATTATAACTGTCAAGCTGTATGGGTCAGTTCCTTCATGGGAGAATCCTGCTTCAGCATTAAGGCTAAGCGATCGTTGTGTCAGCACTTCCCTTCCTTATCGCTTTCGTCTATTTTGGTGTTTTCGTGTGATTGTGTCTTCGGCTTTTCAATATACGTGTTCACATTCCGGGCTTGCCGTACTCCTCTCGTCCCCACTGCAACGCAGTATTAATCAACCTCTCCAGCAGTTGTTGCGCCTGCAGCCCTTTCTCCGGAAGATAAGCAAAGCTCTCCTCATCCATATAGCAGCACTGGGCCATTTCTAGCTGAACTGCATGAATATGGTTGACGGGATCGCCATAGTGACGGGTGATATATCCGCCTTTAAAGCGGCCATTGAGTATCCGGCTATACTGCGGGAACGCACTGCAGCTTGCCAGCAGCGCCTGGCTGAGCTGCGTCGAACAGCTGGCGCCGTCCGCCGTACCAAAGTTCAGATCCGGCAGGCGCCCTTCAAACAAGCGCGGCACCACGGATTTGATCGAGTGCGCATCCCACAACAGCGCATAGCCAAATTTCTCACGCAGGCGTGCCAGTTCAGCGGCAAGCGCCTGGTGATAAGGCTGCCAGACCTGTTTTAGGATCGCGTCCTTCGCCGCCGCGTCAGGCGCACCGCCCGGCACGAACAGGGCTTCGCCGTCAAAAAAGATATCGGTAAACAGCCCGGTTGTCGCCGTGCTGTAAAGCGGTTTATCATCCGCCGGGCGATTGATATCCACCACATAGCGGGAATAGCGGGCGCATAACGTGCTGGCCCCCATGTCCGCGATGGTCTTATAGAGCAAGGGAACATGCCAGTCGGTATCTTCCAGACGCTTCGCCCTCGGCGTGAGTCCCTGGTCGACTTCGGGGGTTAATAACGTTCCCGGATGGGGCATACTGACCAGCAGGGGCAGGTTCCCCTGCCGCAAATCAAACGCCTTAATCACAATAAACCTCCTTACCTTGATAAATCACCTGTTTCGAAAGGGAGCCTCCCAGCCAGTAGCTTAGCTCCGCCGGATGAGCGATATCCCACGCCACGAAGCTGGCCTCTTTTCCGGCTTCCAGAGAACCGCAAACTGTATCCAGCCCCAGCGCCTTCGCGCCGTTAAGCGTCACGCCAGCCAACGCCTCTTCCGGCGTCATGCGGAATAGCGTACAGGCCATATTCATCATCAGACGCAGGGACAACACCGGCGAGGTGCCGGGATTTAAATCGCTGGCGAGGGCAATCGGCACCCGGTACTGACGCAGCAGATCCAGCGGCGGTAGCTGTTTCTCACGCAGGAAGTAATAGGCGCCCGGCAGCAGCACCGCCACCGTCCCATGGCGTGCCATTACGGCGACATCTTCTTCGCACAAATATTCCAGATGATCCGCCGACAGCGCATGGTAGCGAGCGGCCAACGCCGCCCCATGCTGTAGCGTTAGCTGTTCAGCATGGAGCTTCACTGGCAGCCCCAGTTCCCGGGCCTTCTGAAAGACCCGCTCCACTTGCGAGGGCGAAAATGCCAGGTGTTCGCAGAACGCATCCACCGCATCCACCAGCCCTTCCTGATGCAGTTCCGGCAGCAGTCGTTCGCAAATATAGTCAATCCAGGCATCCGCCCGCTCCTGATACTCGACGGGCACCGCATGGGCCGCCAGGCAGGTACTGCGCACGGTCAGCGGCACTATGTCGCCTAAACGGCGGATCACCCGCAGCATTTTACGTTCGTTAGCCAGATCCAGGCCGTAACCGGATTTGATCTCCAGCGCCGTTACGCCGTCCCGGCACAGCTCCCGGATACGCTGCCGCGCGCTCTCCAGCAACTGGCTTTCGCTGGCCTGTCGAGTGGCGTTGACTGTACTGGCGATCCCACCGCCGCCGGCCGCGATCTCCGCATAGCTCGCCCCGTTGAGACGCATTTCAAATTCCCGGGCCCGGTCGCCGCCAAACACTGCGTGGCTATGACAATCCACCAGTCCCGGCGTGACCACCCTGCCCTGCAAATCCACCTGCTGCGCAACGGGCAAGTCCGGCATTTCTGCCCGGTTCCCGACCCATAACAGCACTGCGCCGTCGGTCAGCATCGCGCCATCGTTAAGCAACTGATAATGCCCTGCGGCCATGGTGGCGATCCGGCAGTGGTGCCAAAGGGTATACATGACGCTCTCCTTTAACGACTGATGGCGGCGACAGCCGCCGCGGACGGCGCTTTGCGCAGGACATAGTAGAGCCCCGCCGGAAGCGCCAGCCCAATGAGCCAGGAGATATCGATACCGCCCAGCATCTTCACGAATGGGCCGGAATAGAATCCACTATCAATAAACGGCGTCTGTACCGCCACTCCAACGAGATAAACCCCGAGCCCCGTCACATTCCACGCCCGATATTTCCCGTTCGGATCGTTCAGCGCCTCCATGTCTATCGCCTGATGGTTGAAGAAATAGTAATCCACCAGGTTAATCGCGCTCCACGGTGTAAAGAAAGTCAACAGGAACAACAGGAAGGATTTAAACGCCGACAGGAAAGAGTGTTGCCCGATAATCGCGATAGCGGTCGCCAGGGTAATAATCATCGCCAGCACCAGCAGACGTACCGACTGGCTTACGCGCACTCGCTGCTTCCCGCAGCTGTACACCGTCGCCAGGCACATCAGGCTGCCGTAGGCATTCAGGGTATTGATCGTCAGTTTACCAAACGCGATGCTCAGATATAACAGCGTGGCAATCGCGCCGGTGCCGCCCAGGCCGACGATATAGTCCACCTCATGACCGACCAGTTTTCCCTGAGAGAGAGCGGCAGCCAGCACCCCGACGGTCATGGCGATTTGCGCGCCAATCACCGAACCGCTCCCGACGGCGAAAAAGACCTTCCCGGGAGAGGTGCTGCGCGGCAGATAGCGGGAATAATCGGCAACATAGGGGCCAAAGGTGATCTGCCAGGAAGCCGCAAGGCCGGTGGCGGTTAAAAACGTACTCCAGCTAAAGGGTCGGATACTCAGCAGGTCGCCAATAGCCGGAAAGGCACTGATTTTCCACAGCAGGTAGATAAACGCGATAATCCCCACCAGGCTTGCCAGCTTACCCAACAGGTGGATCAACCGATAGCCGACGTAGGCGATAACCAGCGTGGCGGCAGCAAAAAGCAGAATGCCGCTCGTTTCCGTAGTATGGAAAACCGCTGAGATCGCCTGGCCGGACAGCACCGCCCCGGTGGCGATAAAGCCAAGGTACATCAGGCAGACCAGCAGAATCGGCAGGCAGGCGCCGTAGACGCCGAACTGTACCCGGCTGCTGATCATCTGTGGTATCCCCAGCTGCGGCCCTTGCGCGGCATGCAATGCCATCACAATCCCGCCGGCAATCTGCCCCAGCATAAGACCGGCCAGCGACCAGAAAACATCCCCGCCGAATACAATAGTTAATGCGCCAGTGACCATGGCGGTAATTTGCAGGTTAGCCCCCAGCCACAGGGTGAACTGGCTAAAAATGCTACCGTGTCGTTCACCGTCAGGGATGGGTTCAATAGAACGTGTTTCGATGTATGTTGTGTTGTTATTATTCATGGCTGCACTCCGGTGAGGCGAAGGGGATACATTGCCCCCTTCGCCGGAGAAATTAATCCGCAATCATTGGCAGGTTAAGTCCTTGCTCTCTGGCGCATTCAATCGCGATGTCATAACCCGCATCCGCATGGCGCATCACACCGGTGGCCGGATCGTTGCTCAGCACCCGGGCAATACGTTCCGCCGCTGCATCGCTGCCGTCGCAGACAATGACGACGCCGGAGTGCTGGGAGAAGCCCATCCCTACGCCGCCGCCATGGTGCAGGGAAACCCAGGTCGCGCCACTGGCGGTATTCAGCAGCGCGTTCAGCAATGGCCAGTCGGATACCGCGTCGGAGCCGTCCTGCATCGCTTCCGTTTCGCGGTTAGGGCTGGCAACGGAGCCGGAGTCAAGATGATCGCGGCCGATCACGACTGGCGCCGACAGCTCGCCGCTGCGGACCATTTCGTTAAACGCCAGGCCCAGACGGGCGCGCTGCCCCAGGCCGACCCAGCAGATGCGGGCCGGCAGCCCCTGGAAGCTGATGCGCTCTCTGGCCATATCCAGCCAGTGGTGGAGGTGTTCGTCGTCGGGGATCAGCTCTTTAACTTTCGCGTCGGTGCGGTAGATATCCTGCGGATCGCCGGAAAGCGCCGCCCAGCGGAATGGGCCAATACCCCGGCAGAACAGCGGACGAATATAGGCGGGAACAAAGCCTGGGAAGTCAAAAGCGTTTTCCACCCCCATCTCTTTCGCCATCTGGCGGATGTTGTTGCCGTAATCGAAGGTGGGAATCTCCTGCTGCTGGAAGGCGAGCATGGCTTTAACGTGTTCGGCCATTGAGGCTTTCGCCGCGTGGATCGTCTCCACCGGGTGGGACTGCGCGCGAGCGCGGTAGTCTTCCCAGCTCATGCCCAGCGGCAGATAACCGTTGAGGGGATCGTGTGCGCTGGTCTGGTCGGTCACCATGTCCGGGCGCACGCCGCGTCTTACCAGCTCCGGTAAAATTTCCGCCGCGTTGCCATGCAGCGCGATGGATACCGCTTCTCCTTTTGCGGTATAGCGGGCGATGCGGGCCAGGGCGTCATCCAGATCGCTGGCCTGCTCATCGACATAGCGGGTACGCAGACGGAAGTCGATACGCGACTGCTGGCATTCAATATTCAGCGAACAGGCTCCCGCCAGGGTTGCGGCCAGCGGCTGAGCGCCGCCCATGCCCCCCAGACCCGCAGTCAGCACCCAGCGTCCGCGCAGGCTACCGTTATAGTGCTGGCGTCCGGCTTCCACAAACGTTTCGTAAGTGCCCTGAACAATGCCCTGGCTGCCGATGTAGATCCATGAGCCGGCCGTCATTTGCCCGTACATCGCCAGACCTTGTGCATCAAGCTCGTTGAAGTGCTCCCAGTTTGCCCAGTGCGGTACGAGGTTGGAGTTGGCGATCAGCACCCGCGGGGCATTGTCGTGGGTTTTGAAAACCCCCACCGGTTTACCGGACTGGATCAACAGCGTTTCATCATCATTGAGCTGCTTCAGGGTCTCAACGATCTTGTCGTAGCATTCCCAGTTGCGGGCCGCCCGGCCAATACCGCCGTACACCACCAGCTCTTTTGGATTTTCGGCGACATCGGGATCCAGGTTGTTCATCAGCATGCGCAGCGGCGCCTCTGTGAACCAACTTTTTGCGTTCAGCTTAGTGCCTCGCGGGGCTCTGATTTCAACATCGCGAAAACGGGTTGCTTGTTTACTCATGCGCTTTACCTTCTTATCTGTAACCTGTCATATGCTACTTAATCGTAAATTTTATTTTTTACGGCTTAGTTGTGTATACATGATAAGCATATTGAATGCCAGGTTAGTAATGAATTTATAAAACATATAAAATACAGCAAGTTAACATTAAATCAGAGAGGCATCCTGCGCTATACCATCGTGAACACACTGTGGTGATGTGCCATTATGGTGCAATAATACAGCTCTCTGCCTTATTTTTGTGCACCAAAACATCACAAAAAGATAACACCAGTGCATTTTCTATCTCGTCATGACTTCTTATCTCGCCATAAACGGCAGTACCCTATAACGGAAAAATACACTAATGAATTGTTTTAAATAACTAAATATCCATCTTATTGCGTATTTCACTGGTACTGACACAAGCGTTTTTGTTGTACATACAAGATTACCTATAGCAGAATTTTGTCGCGTGACTCCCCTGCACTCGGGAACACCACACACAACAATCAGACGCGTGAAGAAGATTACCTTCCAGAATGTGGCTGAGCACTACGACAACGGTTCGATCGAAGTAAATGGCCTTAGCCTGGTAGCACCGTGTGGCAATATTAGGGTATTTGTCGGCCCTTCGGGCTGTGGAAAACCGAGCAAATGGATATCGTGCAACTGCGCCACTAAAAGTAAAGCCAGAGCCGGGGGAATTACTGGAAGTCGTCGGTCTGGATCCGCAAATCGCCAAACCTTCCGCTGACAGCTTTCCGGAGGCCAGCAGCAGCGCGTGGGCGTTGCCCGCGCCCTGGCGGCAGACCCGTAGTTTATGTTGATGGACGAACCGTTCAGCGCGGTCGACCCGGTGGTCCGCGAACAGCTGCAGGAAGAGTTTTTGCGTATTCAGAAAGAGGTGAGCAAAACCATCATTATGGTCACTCACGATATTGATGAAGCCATGAAGCTCGGCGACCTGGTCGCGGTACTTAAACCTGGCGGCAAGCTGGCGCAGATGGCCTCTCCAGGCGAACTGCTCAATACGCCGCAAAACGCCTTTGTGTCGGACTTTATCGGCAAAGACAGAGGCTATAGCAAACTGAGTTTCCACGCCGCCGACACAGAAACCGGGTTACGCAACGAGCCCTATGCCGAGCTGGACTGTTCCTTCGAGCAGTCCAAAGAGATGACCATCGACCGCTGGCTGCTGGTTACCCAAAACGGCAAAGCGTTTGGCTGGTTCGACACCCATCAGCCGGCAACAGCAATTACCCACGACAACATCAATCTGGGGGCGACGTTCCACCAGCAGGGGAGCCCGTTGCGCCATTTACTGGACGCTGCACTGAGCTCGCCCAACCACCGGGCCGTGATCGTCGATGAACGGCAAATCCCGCAGGGGACCATCCACCTCGATCAAGTACTCGACATGTGTAAATCCACGCGCCAGGAGGGAGCATGAGATTCGATTGGCTATGGGCGCAGAGCGATTAAATCTTCAACCTGTTTCTCTGGCACAGCTATCTCGCAATTGTGCAGGTAGTAATAGGGGTAATTCTGGCGCCCCCTGTAGCCTGGGGCATTCACCACCTGCCATCGGTCGAGTCGGCGATCGTTAACCTGTTTGGCATACTGTATACCATTCGGTCACTGGCGCTGTTTGTGCTGCTGCCCCCGCTGCTCCACACGCAGATTCTGGACCCCATTAATGTTGTTGTCGCACTTGCCATCGGCAGCTTTGCGCTACTGGTTTGCACCGTCTGCGACGGGCTGGACTCCGTATCGGCCGATACCCGTCAGTCCGCGGCAGCGCTCGGGTATAAACCCGCCCAGCAGTTTTTCCAGAACGACCCGCCGCTGGCCGTGCCGGTGATTCGTTACGGTCTGTGCGTTGCCGTGGTGTTTAAGGTCAGAATCGTTTCCGTCGCGGCATTAATTGGCACACCACAGCTCGGCTCGCTGTTTACCCTGGGGCTTCCTGCTGCAATTTCTGACTCCCATCATCGGTGGGATCGCGGACAGCATCATTCTGGCGCTGCTGCTGGATATGCTGGTGGTTTACGCCACTCGTCAACTCAGCAACTGGCAACCTCAGAGAGGATAATTATGCTTCAGAACTCGCTTAGTATACGCTGTATCCCCCAGATCCGCGGTGCGCCAACGGCGCTTGCCGTTGCGATTGCCCAGTTGAGCACCGCTTCCCAGCCCCGTTGCGACTAAATAACCAATACGCATCTCAGCGGGCTGCCGGCCTTTCTTATCTCGCCGGATTCGGGGTACTCCGGGATGATGATCCCACCCTACGTCGCCGCTGCGCTGGCGGGCGATAACCGCAGTCTGGCCGGCCCGGTCAGTATCCACACGGTGTCCACCTGCGCCGGTCAGGAAGATCATGTCAGCATGTGGAGGTTGCCGCCGCACGCATAGCGCTTCAGGCGGTAGAAACGCCGTGGACATCGTCGCCATCGAACTGCTGTGCGCCTGTCAGGCGCTGAAGTTCCATCGCCCGCTGCGTGCCGCCGTGGGCAGCGAGGCGACGCTGGAGAGAGTGCGTCAGGCGTGCCGTTTCGGGATAAAGATACGCTGCTCTACCCCGATATACATGCGCTACGCGCCCTGATTCATCAGGGCGAACTCAGCGCGATGCTGCAGGCATTGTGCGAAGAGGAGTGACAACAGGCGCCGCAGATGGAGCCTGCGGCGTGATTAAAGGGGAACCAGCGTGATGCGGGCCAGACGCACGCCCGGAGAGTCCTGGATAACCAGCGCCACCGCTTCATCCACCAGCAGGCTGTCGTAATGTTCCAGTAAATAGCGTTGGTCGCCGACGCTCACCCGCAACGCGGGCCCGGCATTAAACAATATCCGCAGTCCGCCCTGATACGACCACGTTCCCGCCCCGCACCAGCTCACCGTCGCCCGCAGAGCGGCTTCCCGGTAAATCACATTAAAATCCAGCAGCGGGCCGCCGACAATCTCACAGGATACGCCGCTCGCGCCGTTGAACCCCAGCGCCTGGAAAGGCGCAATCAATGCGCTGCGCTGCCCATCGATTGTCAGGTACATCCCGCCGCCTTCCAGCACGCTGATATTGCGCAGGTAGCCGGGAAATGTGGAGAACGGACCAGGCTGGCGAATGGTCGCCAGGGATATACGCCATTCATATTCTCCCGATTCCGGATAGCGGGCCACTTCGCGCGTCACGCCCAGGCCGTTTTTCCAGGGCATTTCCGTATACAACCCGGCAGGGAGCAGACGGATCATTTGCGCATGCTCCCTTCCAGACGGTAACGCGGACCGGGATAGACCAGGCGCACGCTGGTGACGATTTTCTTCTCCTGACGGCCGGTCCACGTCCGACGATTGACCAGCAGACAAGGCGTATGTTCATCAATTTCCAGGTAAACACACTCGGCCCGCGTGACGTTGACCGCTTCAATAACGTGTTCGCCTTCAACAATCGGCGCAATTGAGGAGAGATAGGCGTTCGGCGTGATACGTGTAAAATCCTGCTGCAGGTAGTCAGGCACAACCTGCATATTCACCAGTCGGTCTTCCAGCATAACCGGTACGCCATTTTCATAATGGCAAATCAGCGAATGGTACAGACCGCAACCCTGCTGCATGCCAAAGCTGAACGCCTGCTGGGCATCGGCTTCGATTTCCGTCAGTCTGAAAACTCTGGCGTGGTGGCGATGGCCACGGCTGACGATTTCGTCAGCGATATTGTTAATGTCCAGCAACGCCGACTGACCGCGAATTTCGGCGACAAAAGTACCGACCCCCTGCATTCGCACCAGCAAGCCCTCCGCGGTCAGTTCTCGCAACGCGCGGTTAATCGTCATCCTGCTATAACCAAACAGCGTAACCAGTTCGCTTTCAGAGGGAACACGGTAATTCGCGGGCCATGCCCCGCTGTGGATCTTGGTTTTGATCATGACCTTTACCCTTTCATAAAAGGGGGCGGGATGTTCAAGTATCTCATCCACGGAATCCGAATTTGACAAGTCATTACGCGCCATTAACCATTCCTCATATGCTGACGTTGTCAGTTTACTCTATGACCTGTTAGATGTATATATATGTACAAGTATATTAGCACTAATAATAAGGTGGTAAAATGGCAGTCTGGTTGGCAGAAAAAGCGCTTTTGTCTGATGGCTGGGCAAATAACGTCGGCATAACCGTGTCCGAAGAAGGCATCATAACCGCGCTGGAAAAGAACGCAGCGCCGAGTCCGCATGCGACGCGCATCAAAGGGGTCGTCGTGCCGGGTATGCCAAACCTGCACTCCCATGCCTTCCAGCGGGCGATGGCCGGGTTAACGGAGGTCGCGGGAAACCCGTCGGATAGCTTCTGGACCTGGCGGGATCTGATGTACAGGCTGGTAGATAAAATAACGCCAGAACAGCTGGAAACCATCGCCAGCTATCTGTACATCGAAATGCTCAAAGCCGGGTACACCTCGGTCGCCGAATTCCACTATCTGCATCACAGCAGCAGCGGCGCGCCTTATGAAGAGCGGACGGAATTAGCGCTGCGTATCGCCAGAGCAGCGAAACATACCGGCATCGGCCTAACGCTGCTGCCCGTCCTGTACAGTTACGCCGGGTTTGGCGCGCAGCCGCCCTCCGTTGGACAGCGCCGCTTTATCAACGATAGCGACAGCTACCTGACAATGTACGAGTCGCTCACATCGCGGCTGGCCGGCGAGCCAATGCAGCGTACCGGTCTGTGCTTCCACTCATTACGGGCCGTTACGCCGGAGCAGATTGGCGCCATTCTGGCCTGCCATCCTGGCCAGCAGCCGATTCATATTCATATTGCTGAACAGCAAAAAGAGGTGGATGACTGCCTGGCCTGGTCCGGCGAGCGCCCGGTGGAGTGGCTGTACAACAATCTCCCCGTGGATTCGCGCTGGTGCCTGATCCACGCCACTCATCTGACGCCTCAGGAAACGATGAAGATCGCCACATCCGGTGCGGTGGCCGGCCTGTGCCTGACCACCGAAGCCAATCTCGGCGATGGCATATTCCCCGGCCCACAATATCTGGAGAATAACGGCGTCTGGGGAATTGGTTCCGACAGCCACATTAGCGTCAGCGTCAGCGAGGATTTACGCTGGTTCGAATACGGGCAGCGCCTGATAGCCCAGCGCCGCAATCGGCTCATCGTCCCAGGCGAGCCTCACGTTGGCAACGTGCTGTATCAAGGGGCACTACGAGGCGGCGCCAGAGCGCTGGGCCAAAACATTGGCCAGCTAAGCGTAGGATATCGGGCCGATCTGGTCGTATTGGATAGCCAGAATCCCTTTATCGCCAGCGCAGAAGACCAGATGCTGCTCAACCGTTGGATCTTCGCCTGTTCATCTAATCCCATTACCGCGGTGATGACTGGCGGACGCTGGGTGATTGAGGATGGGCATCACCATCAAGAAGAATCTGTCTCACAGGCATTTATTCAGGTAATGAAACATCTTGCAGTCTGACATCGAACAAACCGGTTCAACGACGGTGAACCGGTTTTGTTTCTGAATGAAGTTTAAATAATTCAAATGATTTTACTAACGGGATCATGTCGGTCGTGAAGCATCGCCCCTCTTGCTTGGCTTCACTCCTTGCAATTCAGGAGGTGAATACCTTTTAATGCAGAATTATAAGTTACTGGTTATCTCATGAATCAATATGCTATTTAGGGTAATGACTCCAAATTATTGATAGTGTTTTATGTTCAGATAATGCCCGATGACTTTGTCATGCAACTCCACCGATTTTGAGAACGACAGCGACTTCCGTCCCAGCCTTGCCAGATGCTGCCTCAGATTCAGGTTATGCCGCTCATTTCGCTGCGTATATCGCTTGCTGATAACGTGCAGTTTTCCCTTCAGGCGGGATTCATACAGCGGCCAGCCATCCGTCATCCATATCACCACGTCAAAGGGTGACAGCAGGCTCATAAGACGCCCCAGCGTCGCCATAGTGCGTTCACCGAATACGTGCGCAACAACCGTCTTCCGGAGCCTGTCATACGCGTAAAACAGCCAGCGCTGGCGCGATTTAGCCCCGACGTAGCCCCACTGTTCGTCCATTTCCGCGCAGACGATGACGTCACTGCCCGGCTGTATGCGCGAGGTTACCGACTGCGGCCTGAGTTTTTTAAGTGACGTAAAATCGTGTTGAGGCCAACGCCCATAATGCGGGCAGTTGCCCGGCATCCAACGCCATTCATGGCCATATCAATGATTTTCTGGTGCGTACCGGGTTGAGAGGCGGTGTAAGTGAACTGTAGCTGCCATGTTTTACGGCAGTGAGAGCAGAGATAGCGCTGATGTCCGCCAGTGCTTTTGCCGTTCGCACCACCCCGTCAGTAGCTGAACAGGAGGGACTGCTGATAAAAACAGAAGCCACTGGAGCACCTCAAAAACACCATCATACGCTTAATCAGTAAGTTGGCAGCATCACCGTGATGACCAGTCCCAGTATCAGATACAACCATCAGTTTGTCATGTCGGTTGGTTGACCCTGACCCCGAATATGGTCCATTCGTAATCAGGAATAACAGACTTCATGTTGACTGCATATTCTGCCAACAGGCAGACTTCTCTGCGAATTTGAATGGCGTCATCCAACCGGGTATATAATACGGACGCCTCTGGTTATAGTGTATGCACCAGGCCTCGATTCTGCACCGTGCAACCTCCAGAGACATGTACCAGTCCTTGTTCAGTCATTCCTGTCGCAGACTGCCATTGAACGACTCCACTGTGGCATTGTCCCTCGGTGTTCCCGGCCTGGAAAAGTCTATATGGCCCTCCCCTTCATACACCAACTTGTCCAGCATTTTCCAGCAAATTCAAAGCCGTTATGAGTTTTCAGCAACTGTGGTAAGAGACGTGTGAGGGCAATGGTGTTCATCTCTGCGATCTCCGTTGAGCGCTGATTCTGGCCCACGCAGATCCCAAGAGATTCGCGTGTGTAGAGATCAATGACTGTCAGCTGGCGTAACCGACGCCCGTCAAATATGGCATCAGAAAAAAGTCCATGCCCCAGGCATGATTCGGATACAGCCCCTGCTCGCTGTAGAGTCGGTAAATACGCTTATGTTTATCCCGCCAGCCCTCCCGCCTTAGCATAACGTGAACCCTCCGGTAGCAATAGTGAACCCGTGTCTCGGTGATCCCACTGATACGCGAGCGCAATGCGCTGTCGTCTGTCGACACAGAACGGTAGCGTAGAGAGCTGCGGCTGACCCGTAGCGCAAAACAACACCGCCTCTCACTGGCTCTATAGCGTACCTGCAGGTTACGGCCCCATTCGCGCAGACGCGCCAGCGTCAGTTCTTTTTTGCCAGCACGTCTTCAGCATGGCCTTGTCGAGGCTCAGAACGGCAACCAGCATCTTCAGCCTGAGATTCTCATCCACAAGCTACCGCATGTGCTTCAGTTCGGTAGGAGATGTTGCTCCATTTTTTTCGTCACGTATAACACGTGGGATCATAAATACCCTGCTTACGGCAGGCCTCCGGCACGGACGTCACCGGATCAGCCTGCTTCAGGGCAAAAACAATCTGCTCTTCGGTGAATCGTGATTTTTCATCGGCACGAACTCACCACCTCCGTTCAGGGAGTGTAGAACATGCCGGCATTTTGTTTCTGAATGGTGCAGGAGTTCGAGTCAGGGTTAGCTTAGTTGTATATACATGACCAGTTTAACGGTTGCAAAGATGGAGTGATATTTTTTATAAAACAGGAGGATATAATATTTTATATAAATGAATAGCTAATGATTATCTAGTGGATAACTTCATTGCTCAATTGTGGTGCAAATGTTAAGTGTTTATCCCTGTAATGGGGCATGTCATGCTTACATTTTATCAACAATTGATTTCTTTGAGGATACTTTACAAAACTCCGCTCTGGTAAAACCAGCAGAGATAAAAATAACTGCTTTAAATTCAAATTTTTATGTTTTAGTGCGCAATCATGGCATGGCTAATGCAGGTTGTATATGCAGGCCTGTACATTAAATCTTTCTTACAGCTTATATTTTATGAGAAAAATCCAACAACCAAAGTAAAGGGGCGGTTATTACGATGAGTACCTTCAATCACAGAATTAAACATGATGGCTCTGACTTTGTGGTGGTTGATAACCAGAACCCGAGACTGCCGAGTACTTCAGGCGGAGGAAAAAATACATCACGATCGAAGATGATACTACGTCATGCTTAATTAATATCTGAGAGTAGTTAATTTCTGAGGTATTCGAATCAATGATATGAGGTTTATCCCATGAGGAGTAGTGGCGTATGACGTCAAAACACGTTTATCGTCAAGGTATCGGCACCCTAATTTATCGGGGCACTGCAAAAAAAACGGGTATTAAAGACTGAATCGCAGAAAGGCAGAGGTTTAAGTCTTCATGTTGATGACAGTAGGCGGCCTATAGCAGAACGAGTAAATGTTGCTAGCAGGCAGCGTACCGTTCAGATTATATGCTTGTAATTTTCAAAGGATTCATCTATGAAACATTCCACTAGCACTGTAAAGCACACGGTTATAGAAAGACGGTCAATCGATTATGTACCTGATAATGAGCGCTTCGGCAGCGCTATGGGACAGTTTACATTATGGCTAGGGGTTAACCTTAATATTACCGCTATTGTGACCGGCGCGTTGGCCGTTGTATTAGGCGGCGATGTTTTCTGGTCATTAATCGGTTTATTTATAGGTCAGATATTAGGCAGTATCATAATGGGGCTACAGGCCATACAAGGGCCAGCTACAGGACTGCCACAAATGATTCGAAGCCGTATGCAATTTGGTGTTTATGGCGCGGTCATCCCTCTTTTACTGGTAAGTTTTTTATATATAGGGTTCTCTGCTGGAGGCACCTTGCTGGCAGGACAGGCCGTGGCAAAAATTTTGAATGCCGCAGAATGGCAGGGTATCGTTTTATTCGGTGTCATCACGATCTTGGTTGCCACCTTAGGCTACCGCGCCATACATTCTTTAGCACGGATCGCGAGTGTGGTCGGCATCATTGCATTTATTTACATGTTCGTTGCATTATTAGCTGGCCATAATATTAGCAGTCTTCTAGAACAGAGAAAGTTTATTCTCAACCAGTTTATCCTTTCCATTTCACTGGCGGCGGCCTGGCAAATTGCTTATGGCCCCTATGTCGGAGATTATTCACGTTACCTCCCTACGGATACATCAAAACTGAAAGTGTTCTTTGCCGCCGCCTCTGGAACAACGCTGGGCTCTCAGGCAGCCATGACATTTGGTGTTTTTTCCGCCGCTATTGCCGGAGTGGCATTTACCGGACATGAAGTAGAATTCGTTGTAAATCTGGGGGCATCCGGTCTCGTCGCATCTTTGCTTTACTTTGTCGTAGGCTTCGGCAAAATAACCATGATGACATTGAATGCGTATAGCAGTTATATGTCGAGTGCGACGCTGGTGAATGGTTTCAGAGGAAAAGCAACCGTCTCTGTCGGTCATCGATTTATTTATGTATCAGCCATGATTTTGTTAGCTGTTTCCATTGCGTTATGGGGCTCGGGAAGCTTCATTCACGCTTTTTCTTCTTTTTTATTATTTCTACTGACCTTTATTTCTCCCTGGAGTGCAATTTGTCTGGCTGACTGGCAGTGGGGGCATCGTTCAAAATGCGACCTGCAGGCATTAAACGATCCACAAGGAATATATGGCCGCTGGAACTGGAGTGTAATTTCCATTTACTTCATTGGCTTATTAATGGAACTTCCTTTTGTTTCCAGCAGTATTTACACTGGTCCGATTGCAAGCTTGTTGGATGGCGCAGATATCTCTTGGTTAGTTGGCCTGATTGGCACCGGCATAGTGTATTACATTTACAGCAGAATATTGCCCCCCGCTTCTATGAAAATACAGGCTGCTGATTAACAGTAACAATAATAATCCCAAGAAAAGGATCCATACATGAAATATATTGTTGACCCATTTTCCGAAAAAACGTCGCTTAATACGCCATACCGTTTACTGCGTCATTATGCAGAAAAATGGCCTGATAAAGAAGCGCTGGTATTCGATGCTGGTAATCAACGAATGACCTTCAGAGGTTGGCTTGACAGTGTCGACAAGTTGGCGCTAGAGCTAAGTCGTCGTGGTGTAAAAGCGGGTGACCCTGTGGCTCTGTTGGCAGAAAATCGTATTGAGTGGCCAGTTGCCCAGATTGCAATTTCGGCCTTAGGTGCGATACTGGTGCCTGTTAATACACATTTCCGTGATAATGATTTACGCCACGTTCTCGATCACAGCCAAGTGGTTGCCATCTTGCTGTCCGAACGTTTTCGCTCCAGCGAATATTTAGCCATGGTACGAGCGATTCATCCTCAACTCCCTAGCCTAAGAGACATTATTAACTTCGATGATATGGAATATGAAGCAGTAATGCGCCAACCCGTTTTGGCTGAACTGACGGAGTGGGTATGGTCCCCCAGAGAGTTGGCTAGCATCCAATATACTTCTGGTACTACTGGACGGCCTAAAGGCGCAGAACTCTGTATGGAAGGAATAATGATGAATGCCTGGGGCACCGTGCAGCGGCTGGAAGTGACGGCGATGGATCGCTGGACATCCATTATTCCGCTCTTCCACTGTGCAGGTTGCATCATGAATATTCTGGCATGCCTGACAGCTGGTGCGACATATTTGGGTATGCGTGCTTTCGACGCCGGACAAATGCTTTCGCTGATAGAACGGGAGCGCTGTACAGTTCTGACGGGAGTCCCCACGTCCTACTTAGCGATGTTAGAGCATCCGGACAGACCATATTTCGATCTCTCGTCTTTGCGTACCGGTACCTGCGGGGGTGCAGACTGCGATCCGAGACTTCTGGAACAGTGCGCGCGGGCGTTTCCTATTAATGGGTTGGTTCAGGTTTACGGGCAGACGGAAGCCAGCACACTGATAGCGTTAGATTACTGGCAAAGTCCCCAGCGCTTTGCCACCGCTGGCTTGCCCTTACCTGGAGTTGAAGTGCAGGTCTGCGATCCGAATACCGGAGTGGTACTCCCCCACGGGGAAATCGGCCAGCTACAGGTTCGTGGGCCAATGGTCATGTTGGGATATCATCGAGATGCGGAGGAAACCGCTCGCTGCATCGATCCTCAAGGCTGGATGAATACGGGCGATCTCGGTCGGCTAAACATCGATGGTAGGGTCGAACTGGTAGGAGGACGCCTGCGCGATATGATCATTCGCGGTGGTGAAAATATCTATCCTGTAGAGATAGAAAATCTGCTGCGTGAGCATCCGTCGATCACTGAAGTTGCAGTCTTCGCTCTACCCGATAAATTTTACGGCGAAGTGGTAGCCGCCGCTATTGAGTCCACCAAGCCGTTATCCAAAGATGAAATAAGAAAAGCCTGTGTTGGAAAAATAGCTGGTTTTAAACATCCTGCTCGGGTCTTTACCATCGTAGAATGGCCGATGACGTCAAGCGGGAAGATCCTAAAGCGCATGTTGAAAAGCGCAGCCCTTGATGGGCAACTGAAGGAGCTTTTATGAAAATGAGTGTGACAGGCTATCCACATACATGCGTCTTCACCCCTGGGCCACACCAAACAGCAGCTGCAATTGGCAACACGGGTGTGAAAGTGGTGTCGACACCAGCGTTGATCGCTCTATTGGAGGAGACCAGTGCCGATGCTGTAGCAAAAGACTTACCGTCCGGCTGGGTGAGCGTGGGAACCCATGTCGACGTACATCATCATAAACCCGCTTGGCCTTATCAGGAGGTTCGCTGTACGGCGACGTTAATTAGCGCAGACGAGAAAAGGTTGCAGTTTTTCGTACAGGCGCATCAAGCGGGAGCATTGATCATGAGCGGTAAGCATGAACGTGCTCTAGCGCCACTCAGCCGTTTTGAACGTGCTGATGGTAAACTGCCAGAGGGAGCTCCGCTGGAGTTTTTCTTTGATTTTCACAGCCCTTGGTGCTACCTCGCCTTCCCCCGTCTAAGAGAAATTGCCGCTGCGTACGGAAGAATGATAGTACTACGTCCCTTCCATCTGGCTAATTTGATTGACCGCATAGGTGGACGTAGACCGTTGGATGCCTCGCCAGCGTTTGTCAACTGGTTCAAACAAGATATGCAGGACTGGGCGCGCATTCGCCGGCTGCCACTGAGTTATCATCCTAAGTTCCCGTTGCGGCCTTCACGTGCGCTGCGAGCTACCCTGTATGCAGTTGAAGAGGGGCTGGGAGAAGCATTCGCCTTCAAGGTGATGCAGGCGTATTGGTCACAAAGTCTGGATATTAGCGATGTTGCCATCTTAGGCGACTTAGCCACTTCAGTAGGGCTGGATAAAAATGCGTGCATCTCCTCCATCGGCGATGAAGCCCGGAAGCTAGCCATAGTATCGAACACAGATGAAGCTATTGCTCGCGGGGTATTTGGTGCACCAGCAGTGTTTGCCGATGGCAAACTGTTCTGGGGAAATGACCGCCTTGATATGATGGACACTTGGCTGGCATCTGCGGGAGAGCGCTGCTGAGCCACCGACGGAGAGAAGTAGGCTAACGCTTGCTTCTCCCAACTATAGACTCAGACCAGCATAAAAGTTGGGACTTCCTATGTTAAACCCGAAAAGGAGATAAGGTCGGTAAACCACCCTGCTGTCAAACTCCGTTAGGTCAAACCATTTGCCGAAAATACTACCGCAGTTATAATTGTGGTAAATGCCGACCTAGGCAGCAGGTGTGGTGGTCGTGTTGCCCATAAAAAACCTCCGTGGTCAATATCGTCTGGGATCCGGCTTATACTGTGCCGACACAAGTGACGGGAGAACAACGGAGGATGCAAGGGCGTCACCGAAGCCGCTGCAGAGTAAATAGCAGGAGGAGGCTGGGCGGTTTGACGGCGAAAATTGAACCTGAAAACGATGGGAAGATGGCGGTTAGGGCCTTTGAAATAAATGTGGCCGGGTTAAGTTGACAGCGTTTATGCTCCCCTTGCATCAGTCGTGGCCCAGCTATAGTAGCGGCACGTCTGTCAACGTTAAACGGGATGAATGTGGCGCGTAGCAACATCGTTTTTATTGCGTCGTTGATATTCACAAAATCTTGGGTAGTGCTACCAACTTATTGATTTTGTGTTGGATGGTGTTTTCGAGGTGCTTTATGGCTTCCATTTACGTGGGATCGCCATCTTGTGCTGTGACTGAAGGCGTAGACCGTAACGGCAAAAGTACTGCCGGTCATCAGCATTATCTCTGCAGGCAGTGCCGTAAGCCATGGACACTCACTTTCACCTATACAACCTCACAGCGCAGTACACACCAGAGGAAAATCATCGATATGACTATAAATGGCTCTGGATGCCGTGCCAGTCCACACATTATCGGCATTGGTCTGAACACCATTTTCCGTCGTTTAAAAAACTCAGTCCCCAGTCAGTAACCTCGCGGATAAAGGCTGGCTGGGGTGTTATTGTCTGCGTAAAAAGGGAAGAGCAGAGGGGCTACGTCGGGTGGGTTGGCTCCTATATTTCCATACACTTTTTATCACTTAACCCATTACTGGTCCGCCGCCGCAGATATTCCCGTGGTGAACGATATCCCAGTGCACTATGCGGATGCCATTCGTTATAATGTTCGAAGGCCTCCGCAAGGTTCTTTACCGCTGTTAACCCGTCGGGCTTCGGCATGATGCTGATGTAATCGCGCTTCATCGTTTTGACGAAGCTCTCTGCCATCCCGTTGCTTTCCGGGCTGCTTACTGCTGTATGTTCAGGCTCCAGTCATACCATTCTGGCGAACCTATGCGTCTGATGAGTCCGGTAGGCTGAACCGTTATCCGTCAGCCACTCAACGGGTGATGACGGCAGGCTGCTGCCGAAGCGGCGTTCCACTGCTCCCAGCATGACGTCCTGTACGGTTTCACTGTCGAAGCCACCCGTTGTGACCGCCCAGTGAAGTGCCTCGCGATCGCAGCAGTCAAGCGCGAACGTGACCCGCAGTTTTTCACCGTTATCACAGCTGAACCCGAAGCCGTCAGAGCACCACCGCTGGTTACTTTCTCCAACGGCCACTTTCCCTGTATGCGCCCGCTTCGATGGCGGTATTTCCGGTTTACGCTCAAGCAGCAGCGCATTCTGACGCATGATGCGATATACGCGTTTGGCATTCAGCACCGCCATGTCGTCAGTTTCTGATTGTCTGCGCAGCAGTGCCCATACCCGACGATAACCATAGGTGGGCAGATCGCCGATAACGGTATGGATAAGGGCCAGCGCTTCAGTATCATCAGGCTTGCGCTTGCACCGACGACCCTGCCAGTCCTTCGACCTACGGGCCATGGCATGCAGCTGCGCACGTGAGACCCGGAGGCAACGACTGACAAGGCTTATTGGGGTCAGTTTGGATATCGAAAATTATTGTACTATAAGGGCTTCCCCGGCATGTCAACGCCGGTGTTTACGGTTTCTGTCTGCACTATAGTAAAAAAATAAAGGGGAGAGACTGCGGTACTATAAACGGTCATGATGAATCGTCATCGATTCGGACCCTGATGAAAGACGCTCGTGAGGCTCTAGTTCGTTAGTCGGGTACACTTGCCCTGTACAATAAGCAGATATACCTCACGGGGTCTAACCCTTTATCATCAACGAGTTGCAGATCAGATGGTCATACAGCTTTGTACTTTAGCTGGCTGAGTACAACCTGAAATCATCACCGTAATGCAATGATGCCCAGCACAGTCTTGCATTTTTGGCAGCGATGGCAACAACAGCGCGCCAGTATCCTCTGCGTTCGACCAGTGAGCAGACCCAACGACTGAATAAATCAGTCCTTTTCTCCGCCCCGATCAGTACCGAGCGGGCACCCTGAACCAGAAGTGTTCTCAGATACGAATCGCCAGCTTTCGTTATCCTGCCAAGCTTCGACTTTCCGCCGCTGCTGTACTGCGATGGTGTCAGTCCCAGCTAGGCTGCCAGCTGGCGCCCATTCTTAAAATCATGTGCATTACCTATACCCATATTTCGGATCAATACAGCCTGTTTTACACCTGCATAATCAGTCGGGTCAGGGATTCAACCCATGTTCTCGATGGCTTGCTGTACCACGAAAGTGACCTGGAAATCAGGGAGCATTACACCGATACAGCTGGTTTCACCGATCATGTCTTTGCCCTGATGCATCTGATGGGATTTGCGTTATGTCCGCGAATCAGGGATCTCCACGACAAGAAGCTGTTTATCAAAGGGAAAGCTGACCAATACCCGGCGATTCAGTCACTGATATCAACGACCAGCCTGAATCTGAAAGAGATCGAAATTCACTGGCGTGAAGTGCTGCGTCTGGCGATCTCGATAAAGCAGGAAACCGTGACAGCATCTCTGATGCTGAAAAAACTAGCCAGCTACCCGAAGCAAAAAGGACTTGCCAAATCACTGAGAGAAATTGGCCGCATTGAGCGAACGCTGTTTATGCTCGACTGGTTCCGCGATCCTGCACTCTGTCGGCGAGTACAGGCGGGGCTGAATAAAGGTGAAGCCCGTAACGCGCTGGCTGTTCACTGAGTTGACCAGCATGGTAAAACTGTTCTGGTTAAACCCAAAGTATCGCGTGCTGCCCTTCCTGAGCTGATTGCCAGTTTACCTCCCTGTGTTATCGGGATGGAGGCATGCTCCGGGGCTCACTACTGGGCAAGACTGTTCCGGCAATATGGTCATGAACCACGTCTGATGGCTGCTAAATTTGTATCTCCTTACCGCATGGCCGGTAAATCAGGCAAAAATGATGCAGCTGATGCACAAGCTATCTGTGAAGCAGTTCGTCGCCCGCATATGCGGTTTGTACCCGTTAAGGATGAGAGCCAGCAGGCGATGCAATGCCTACACCGCTCCCGTCAGGGATTTATAGAAGAGAAAACAGCAACGTATAATCGCCTGCGAGGATTGATATCTGAATTCGGCGTCATCGCGCCACAAAGTACAGATTCCCTGCGACACATGGTTTCTGCACAGAAAGATTCTTTACCACTTCAGGTTCAGCAATGTGTTGATGATTTGCTGGAGCACGTTGCTCGCATCGAAGCCAACATAGCTGAATATGATCGGATTTTGTCCCGCATGGCCAAAACAGATCATCGCAGTCAAAGGCTGATGGAATTGAAGGGCGTAGGCCCCACAACGGCCTGTGCGCTGGTCGCCAGTATCGGTAACGCACATGATTTTAAGAATGGACGCCAGCTGGCAGCCTGGCTGGGCCTTACGCCATCGCAGTACAGCAGCTGCGGAAAGTCGAATCTTGGCAGGATAACGAAAGCTGGCGATTCGTATCTGGCTATTGTACAGGATATACGTATCCGCTTAACGAACAAGAACCTCACGCGCGTCTTTCATCAGGGTCCGAATCGATAACGATTCATTATGACCGTTTATAGTACCCCAGTCTCTCCCCTTTATTTTTAACTGTAGTGCAGACAGAAACCGTAAACACCAGCGTTGACATGCCGGGGAAGCCCTTATAGTACAATAATTTTCGATATCCAAACTGACCCCAATGATCCGGATTCCAGCGACTAGCCTAAAAATGAGTATTAATACTATCAATAACTTAAGTGATACCAACTGTCTAAAGATTCCAGGGGCCAGTCTATTCAAGTACCAGAATCTGGTGAAGCCATAATCAACTCCGATTGACTTCTGAAGTATTACTCACGTCGCCGCCATGATTGTGCTGATGGTAATGTAACGTAAACATAACCCCACCAATTAACAACGTAATAGCGGCACTTTCCTGGAGATCCGGAATGCGCTGTGAATAGATAAAACCATATAGCAGCGCGAAAAGGGTTTCAAAAACCACCATCTGCCCTGTCAGTGATACCGGAAGACGCCGGGAACAGATATTCCACGCCAGATATCCCAGCCATGAGGAGACCACGGCTAACATCATGTTCGTTATCCAAAAGAGTGTTTGAGTGTGTTCCGGTAACGACAAGTCAACTGCAGAAAACCTGAATATACTGGCGATGAGCCATAGCAGTACCGAAATACATCCCGTACACAGGCCTATCAGGAGAGACCACTGGTTACTGGTGTAAGGGAGGTTTTTCAGACAGCGGGAGTTCTCGACAGCGTAACGGCTCCAGCACAGTAATGCAGCGAAGGCACAAAGGATCCCCAGCATCTGCCGTTTTCCTTCTGTAACTTGGTGCGAGGATGTTTGTATCGCATGCAGATTAATCAGCACCACACCAGCAATGATAGCCGTCATCGGCAGCAATAATTGCCTGAAGGGCGGAGCATGCTGGTCCCTGCGACCAAGCACCGGAACCATCACCGGAATTAAACCTATCACTAACGATGTCGCGGCAATACCGACCTGCTGTACGGCCACCGCGACGAGCAGAAAATAGAAAACATTGCTCATCAGCGAAAGACGGATTAGCGTCAGCAGATCGCGATGATGCCATACACGGGCAATGTTGCGCCATTGAGGTATAAGTAATATTGCCGCCAGTATCCCATAGGTAGCAAAGCGACCGCAGGTTAACAGCAGTGGTGAGATCTCGGGTAGCAGTACCGGTGGCAGGAAGATGAATCCCCAGCATGCGCCAGCGAGTACGCCAAATGTAATCCCTTGCTTCATGCTGACTCCTTCAATGCCCTTTCAGGTAATCTAGCCCCCGACTGGCGCTCACTCCACGACGACAAAAAATACTGCAGCCGCGGGCTTTTCGGCTGATGGAACAGTTGCGCCGGTGCTCCCTGCTCTTCAATGCAGCCATCGGCAAGAAACAGCACCCGATCGGAGACTTTAGCGGCAAACCCCATCTCATGGGTCACAATCATCATGGTCATACCATCATCGGCAAGATTGCGGATGACCTTTAGCACCTCCCCGACCAGCTCCGGATCAAGCGCTGAAGTCGGTTCATCGAACAGCATAATGGCGGGTTTCATGGTCAATGCCCGGGCGATGGCAACGCGCTGCTGCTGACCACCGGATAACATCGCGGGCCAGCTATCGGCTTTGTCTGCCAGACCAACCCGTGCCAGTTGCGTTTTCGCTTCGGCGTAGGCTGCTTCGCGGGAGACCTTTTTAACCCGCCGCAACGGCGTGGCTACGTTATCGAGTACCGTCATATGCGGCCACAAATTAAACTGCTGAAAGACCATACAGACGTCGCGTAAAGCCTGACGGTTTTCCTTGTCGCTTAAACGCCGGCGTTTTTCCCCGCCGAGAGGTTCATAGCCGACGTTCTCGCCATTCACCAGAATGCTGCCGGAGCTATAATCTTCCAAAAAGTTAATACAGCGTAACAGTGTGGATTTACCCGACCCTGAGCCACCAATCACGCAGATGACTTCTCCGGGAGAAATGCTGACATCGATGCCACGTAGAACATGGTTTTCGCCATAATGTTTATTGAGGTTGTTAATCTCAATAGCATAATCACGCATAGTATTAACCTCGGCTTAATTGAGAATAAGAATAATGGCGCTCTATTTTATTACCCAGACGGGATATACCGATCGCGATCCCCCAATAGACAATGGCCATTAAGGCGTAGATTTCAACCATCGCATAGGTCTGGTTAGCAATGGTCATGGCGGTATTGGTGAGTTCACCGACCGTAATAATGGATAGCACCGACGACTCTTTTACCAAAATGACGCTCTGGCCAATCAATGGCTGGATAATGCGCGCGAGCATTTGCGGCCAGACAATGAAAGTAAATATTTGCCATGGACTTAACCCCAGGTCTGCCGCCGCTTCAACTTGCCCACCTGAGACAGCATTGCGACCCGCACGAAATATTTCCGCAAAATAAGCGGAACCATAACATCCCAGGCACAGTACCCCGACCTGTTGCGCCTCGAGATTAATACCTATATAGGGTCCACCATAAAAGACTAAAAAGAGCTGCACCAGTAACGGCGTGCCGCGAAACACATTAATCCATGTATGATATATCACATTAAATAAAGCCGGTTTTTGTCTTTCGAGAAGAAAAAAACACAGCCCGATCGCCAGCCCCAGCAGGATACCGCCGAGACTCATTTTTAGGGTCATTAAAATACCGGCGGCAATGGCATCTTTATAGGTAAAAAGTATTTCAACATTCATTGTGCTAATACCCTTTGAGCCGAAGATGAGCGGTTTTTCTCTAACCTGGTGCCAACAATACTCAGCCCCCACGAGGTCAGAAAATAAAGGAGACCGCATGCCGTATAAAACTCCAGCGGCCGATAGGTGGTTGAGGCCAGCGTTTGAGTCACTCTCATCAACTCATGGACCGCCACCACCGAGACCAATGCCGAGTTTTTGATAATATCGATAGTTTCATTAATCAAAGCCGGCATCATGGCGCGCAACACCTGCGGCATCTGAATATAAAACAGCGTTTGCGCCGCTGAAAAACCAAAATCTCGTGCCGCCTCCAGTTGGCCTTTGGGCAACATTTTAAAGCCAGCCCGAAGAATCTCTCCTTGAAAGGCTGCGGTATTTAATGAGAGAGCCACAACCGCCGCCAGCAATGGTGAAAGCGTGATCCCTACGGCTGGCAAAGCATAAAATATTAATATCAACTGGACCAGTAACGGCGTTCCACGATAAAAACTGACATAGGTTTTGCAAAAACAACGCACGAGACGCCGCGGAGAGTTTAACCCCAGGCAAATTAACCAACCGAGGATCAATCCTATGACAATCGCGCTCAGCGATACAGCCAGAGTACTGAGCACGCCAATTAATAGCTGAGGGAAATAGGGAAACACCACTGAAATATCAAACATATTGCCCTCCTGTATCCATCAAATTAGTTTGCCGGGGTCGGAACTTGCTCAGGAACGGCCATAGAAAAACCCAGCCACTTCGTTTGTAGTTGCGCCAGTTTTCCCGATTTATTCAACTGCACAATGCCGTCGCTGATAAATTTGACCAGTGAGGCGCTATCCGCATCCTTTCTTCCGGCCCATGCGTACCAGGTGGCCGGGCCAAACGGTGGGCGTACAATTTCAAACGTATCACCACGGGTCTTTACCAACGGCGCGAGGTTCGGCAGCGATTGCACAACCGCATCAACACGGTGCGCCGCTAATGCCGCATAGGCTTCGTTATAATCAATAAAGGCTTTTATTTCTTTAACGCCGTGACCGGTGGTGGGTTTAAGTACCGATGCTTCATATTCTTTTAGCACCGCAATTTGCGGCGCCCCGGCCTGGCTGGCGACAATCATGCCCTGGAGATCTTTGGCGCTATTAATGCGGCTATCCCCTTTGCGTTTCAGAATGGCCACGCTGGCGTCAGAAAAGGGAGCGGTAAAAGCAAATTTTGCTTCACGATCGCGAGTGATGGTTAAAGAAGTTGCCACAAAGTCAAATCGTTTGCTTTCCAGGCCGGGTAAAATCCCTTGAAATGGAATATCCAGCTGAACCACTTTCACCCCGGGTAATCCTTTCATCACTTCCGTGAGAATATCTTTTCCCAGACCGACTATTTTGCCATCTTCAAGCATTTCAAAAGGAGCATAGCGCGCTTCGGTGGCAATCACTATTTCTTTTTTTTGCTTAATATCATCCAGTAAATCAGCCTGGGCCGTAGATATCAATAATGGTGAAAGTTGTAAGGCAGACATTGAAAGTAATAGCCACAGTTTATTTTTCATCAGTGTTTCTCCGCGAGTTTGAATGACGCTGATAATATTTATTCATTCGCTGAGCGGCGACAAACGGTGGTTTCTAACTGATAACTATTAGCACGGCTAATGGTGATTTTGGCATGAATAGTGCTTATTACAGGTTATTTAGCAACAGAGAAACCGATGATGCAACGAAAACCAGGTTTGCCGTCTCTCGACGGTTTACGCTACTTTGATGCCGCAGCGCGCAATCTCAGTTTTACCCGTGCCGCGCAGGATCTTTTTCTTACTCAGAGTGCAGTAAGCCAAAAAATTCAATCGCTTGAGCAGCAGCTTGGCTATCTGGTCTTTCACCGCACTCCCGCGGGACTACGCTTAACCCCGCAGGGTGAACAACTGTTTATCGGAGTGCGCCAGGCCTTTGCCATCCTCGAAACTACGTTGCACCAAACCGGTGAAGAAACCCTTGAGGGCACCATAAAGATTCGGGTTATGCCGTCCTTTGCCACCAAATGGCTGCTTCCCCGATTGCATCAGTTTTATGAGCAGTACCCTATCAGCCTGGAAATTGATGCCGATATGACGCCCGCCAATTTTAAATCTGACGCGGTCGATATCGCCATCACTCCTTTTTGGGTTGATGATAAAAATCTAATTCAACGGCATCTGTTCAACGATGTGATCTATCCCGTGATCAGTCCGGATTTGTTGAAAACACGGCATCTGCGCAGTTACAGCGAACTCTGTGGTTTGCGCTTACTGCATGATTCCATGCCGCAAAATGCCTATAGCACCCATTGGCGCTCCTATTTTGCCCGCCTCGGGCTCTATGACCTGAATGTCGAGGCGGGAACCGGATTTTCCCGCGCCGACCTCGTACTCCAGGCCGCCTGCGCCGGCCAAGGAATCGCCTTAAGCCGTCACTCTTTGTGTGCGACGGAAGTGAGCAATGGCGCACTGATTCGCCCTTTTACCGATATCGTCGAAGACGGACAGGTGTGGTTAACCTGCCCGCGTAATAATGAGAAACGGCCACGCGTTCAGGCGTTGATTAACTGGCTGACACAAGAAACCGCACGTCATATTGCAGAGCGAACGCAAATTCTCGGTGAATATACGCTGCATAAGGCCGGCTAATGACGGCAAATTAATAATCTCCGTTTGTAGCAAGATATCATTTTCCAGATGATGGCATCACGCCATTATCAACGACGGAGTTTATTATGAGCATGCCAGATATTATTGAATTAGCTAATGGGCAAAAAGTTAAAGGAACGTTCAGCTCCCATGAGATGCAGCGCCGACTGTCGGGATTACGGGCCACCATGGAAGCAGACAGCATTGATGCAGTTATTTTAACTTCGATTCATAATATTAATTACTACGGCGATTTTTTATATTGTAGTTTTGGTCGCCAGTATGCCTTGGTAGTGACACCGAGCCAGTCATTTTTAATTACCACCAATATCGATGGAGGTCAGGGATGGCGCCGCAGCTACGGTGCAAATATCGTTTACACGGACTGGCAGCGCGATAATTATTACCGTGCAGTACGTAAAGTGGTTCCTGATAATAGCCGGCGGATTGCACTGGAAGGCGATCATGTAACGATCGAACAGCGCGCTAAATTTTGCCATTACCTTTCTCAGACACAGTTTATTGATATTGCACCGGCGACGATGCGTATGCGCATGATTAAGTCTGCCGAAGAGATTGCGCTGATTAAAATTGGTGCTCAGGTCGCCGACCTCGGCGGCGCGGCATGCGTCGCAGCGATTGCCGAAGATGTTCCGGAGTATGACGTTGCCCTGGCAGCCACCTCGGCGATGACCCGGGAAATCGCGAAACGCTTGCCGCATGTTGAATTGCGCGATACCTGGACGTGGTTTCAGTCTGGCCTGAATACCGACGGTGCTCACCATCCGGTGACGAGCCGTCGCCTCAAGCAAGGGGATATTTTATCACTGAACTGTTTTCCCATGATTGCCGGCTACTATACCGCGCTGGAGCGTACACTGTTCCTCGGTCAGCCTAGCGATGAGCAATTGCGTCACTGGGAGATCAACTGTGAGGTGCACCGCCGTGGTCAGGCGCTCATTCGCCCTGGCGCCCGTTGTTGCGATATCGCCGCCTCGCTCAATGAAATTTATCGCGAGCATGACCTGCTGCAGTATCGGACTTTTGGCTATGGTCACTCCTTCGGCGTACTGAGCCACTATTATGGCCGCGAAGCTGGTTTAGAATTACGCGAGGATATTGAAACCGTTTTAGCGCCGGGAATGGTAGTCTCAATGGAACCGATGATCATGCTGCCAGAGAACATGCCGGGACACGGCGGTTATCGCGAACACGATATCCTGGTAGTCACCGAAAATGCAGCAGAGAACATTACGCATTTCCCTTATGGTCCTGAGCATAACATTATAGAAAAATAGCAGATAAGCATGCCTAATGTAGAATGCATCAATATATCAGCACCTTCTGGTGCTGATTATTTTGGCCGGCTTTGTAATATTAGCGTCATTATCTAAATTCAACAGGAAATAATGTGATGCTCTATCTTCCTCAGATCAGTTCAGTGGAAATGACTCTAAATCATTGATAGTGTTTTATTGTCATGTAGTACTCAATGTGACCTACCCAGCGTTTATTAACATACCCCAATATTAGTAATGTATTCATAAGCCACATGAGGACATCCCCATGAAGAAGCGATTTTCCGATGAACAGATCATCAGTATTCTCCGTTAGGCAGAAGCCGGGGTTTCGGCCCGGGAACTCTGCCGCAAGCATGCCATTTCAGACGCCACCTTTTACTCCTGTCGCAAGAGGTTCGGCGGCATGGAAGTAGCCGAAGTGAAGCGGCTCAAGTCGCTTGAAGAGGAGAACGCTCGGCTCAAGAAGCTGCTTGCCGAAGCAAGGCTGGATAAGGAGGCGCTTCAGGTGGCTCTGGGCCGAAAGTTCTGAGGACAGACCAGAAGTGGAAAGCCGTGGAGGTCATGTGTGAGTCAATGGGTCGTGCCTGAAGTCTGGCCGGTCTGTCACTTTCAACCTGCCGTTATTCGGCCCAGCGTCCGGCTGCTGACCCGCAACTGTCTCTACGGATCACAGAGGTGGCAATTGAACGCCGGCGATTTGGTTACCGGCGCATTTTGCAGTTATTGCGCCGGGAGGGCCTTCATGACAACCACAAGCGGGTTTACCGCATCTATCTGTTATCAACGGTGCAAAACTGGGTCTTCCGCAACCTAGGTGGAAGAAAATCAATGAAACTTTTTAGTTAACAAGGATCTAAGCTGTTTTAAGTTATGGATAACGCTATGCCTTCACTTAAGACGCTTTTGCAACTGCCTTGCGGGTGGCAACCCAGCCGACAAGTTGTTAGTCCTGATGGGATAACCATCCATCTTCGTGCTACACGTAAAACAGCATTATGCCCTGAATGCCTTAAGCGCAGCCGCTCTGTCCATAGTTGTCGGCGGCGCCGGATACAACACCTCCCATGCTCCGGCCGGACGATCTGGTTAATCTTTGCTGTCCGGCACTGGTACTGCCGTAATCCGTCCTGTTCACGCAAAATCTTTGCGGAATCACTGGCTCCTTTTGCTGGTCCGCAGCAGCAGTCTTCAGCGTAACTTCAAAATTTACAGCATCAACTGGGACTCATTGCTGGGGGAGAGGCTGGAAGACGGGCCGCGGTAGCCTCAGGAATGCAGACAAGCCCGGATACGTTGCTGCGCAGAGTAGTTCAGGCTCCGGAGCAGACAGAGAACCGGCCCCGGCATGTCGGTATCGACGAGTGGGCATGGCATCGGGGCCACAGATACGGAACGCTTATTGTTAACCTCGATACGCATCGCCCTCTGGTACTACTGCCCGGTCGGGAGCAGCGCACTCTGGTTGCATGGTTTAAAAAATACCCGGAGATACAGGTTGTTTCACGAGATCGTGGCGGTATCTATGCTTTAGCCGCTCGCGATGGTGCACCGCAGGCAATACAGGTGGCCGATCGCTGGCATCTGTTGAAGAACATCGGCGATGCGCTGGAACGCATGATATACAGGCATATGCCATTGATACGACAGGTTACTACTGAGATGTCACCCAAAAAACAGGACGCAGAAGTGTCTCTGGCACCTGTCTCAACACTACGTCGCCCTGAGCGCATTAAACGGCAGAGGCGTGACAAACGGTATCAACGCTGGGCTGAGGTCGACTCTCTTCATAAAAAAGCTCACGGGATCAGAGAAATATCACGCATCACCGGGCTATCCCGCGTGACAGTTCGTCGGTGGATGCAGTCGAAGGCGTTCCCTGAAATATCAACAAAACCGCCAAGGCCCGGACTTCTTGACACGTGGCATGAATGGCTGGAAAGACAACGTATAAATGGTAACCATAATGCCCGGCAACTATGGCAGGAGATGGTTGACGCTGGTTTTGCCGGGAGTGAAACGACTGTTAGAGATGCTGTGTCTAAGTGGCGTAAGCAGTCTAATGCTCCGTCTGTCTCCCCGGGTCGACTTCCCTCTGCATCCCGGGTCAGTCGCTGGTTAATGCCCTGGCGAATGATCAGAGGTGAAGAAAACTATGCGTCCCGCTTTATCGAGTCAATGTGCCAGAAAGAACCTCAACTGAAAATGGCACAACAGCTGTCCCTCGACTTCTACCGGATGCTGAAAACGAAAAATAAATCACAGTTAAATCAATGGTTCTCTGACGTCAGTCAGAGTGGGCTCGTTGATCTTCAGCGCGTTGCTGCCGGGATGGAAGCCGATGCAACAGCAATACACGAAGCCATAATCAGCAGATGGAGCAACGGTGTTGTCGAGGGCCATGTAAATCGCCTGAAGATGCTGAAACGGCAAATGTATGGTCGGGCAGGATTCGAGTTACTGAGGCGTCGGGTGATGTGTCCTCTGGCATGAAAATCTCCACCCAAGTTGCGGAAGACCCAATATTAGACCGTTGGTGTTGACGGTTAGTGGATCACTTTTTACTCATTGTTGACACTTGACCGAGGCATCCATAGTGCTATTTTTACGGTAAGCGACACAGCGCTTGGGCTACACTCCTGAGGGACCATGACAGTTGAGGACGATGCCTGTCTGCTATGTCAGGTTGGTCAAACCCTTCGCCCCGCAAGCGAGACAATCAGCACGGAAGATTAATAGTATTGGCAATCTGTAGCGAAGAGTTGCAGTACTGCCCCTTCTATCATCCACAATGATAGTTATCAGTCAGTTAACGAAAATGAGAGGGCATCGGAAATGCTCGAAGTTGAATTTCAGGAATGGTTGAAGAGCAAAGACGCCAAAACGCAAGCAAGCCTCAATTCCCGTATTTATGCTGTCAAAACTATTGAAAAAAATCTTGCAGCGCTTGACTCTCCTCATGCAGATCTAGACGCAGCCTACAAGGCGGATGGATTTGCGCAATTGCGGCAGCGGATCAAAGAGATTCGCCGTGATGCCAAAGACAACGGCAATGACTATCGGTTACTAATGCCTGAATCAGAGCAACCGCTTAACCGATTGTCCAACTGGAATAGCTGGCTCGGACAATATGGACGTTTTCTGAGCGGTGATGACTCTCAGGCCGACGAAATTCGGGATTATGTCCTTGAAAACTACATCACCCCAGCCAGAGAGCGAGGTGACGCAAGTGTCTCCCTGGTAGTTGGTCCTCTGAATACTGAAATGGGTCTCGACAAGGGATGGCCAAACATCTGTCAGGCTCTTGATGGTCAAAAATTTCAGGAACTAGCGGATGTTCCCCCTCCGGTGACGGAAGGGCCTAAAAAGAGCACAACCCGAAAATATACGTTCATCCTTACGGAAGGAAGCGAACTGGTGGCCCAGACTAAACCAACTCCGACTAACCTTATTTTTTACGGTCCTCCAGGTACCGGAAAGACCTATCACACGGCGAGGGAAGCCGTAGCGCTCTGCGATTGCAAAGATGCCTATCCGAACTCAAAAGATGGGCGTTCGGCCCTGATGGCGCGCTATAACGAACTGATGGCAGAAAAGAGAATCTCTTTCGTCACATTCCACCAGAGCTATGACTACGAAACCTTCGTTGAGGGCCTTCGTCCAGAAATCGGTGAAGATGAGTCTTCGTCTGCTGGATTCAGACTCATCCCTACGCCGGGGCTCTTCAGAGAAATTTGTGCCCTTGCCGATCAGGCCAGAACACAACCCCGTGCACAGACAGATCCCTCGGCACTGCAACTATCCCAAAAACGCTTCTGGAAAATGGGGCAAGGGACAATTGGCACCGAAGACGATGTGTATGAAGATGCCCGCGACAATGGGTATATCGCTCTGGGTTGGGGTGGGACCATAGACTGGAGCGCGGATAGATTCTCATCGTTCAACGCGATTCATGATGAATGGATCAAGCAAAATCCAGGGAATCTGACGCCTAGTAACTGGACGCAAACCTATCCCTTCCGTTGCGAAATGAAGCCTGGTGATATCGTGATTGTCCCTTACGGGAACACTGCGTTTCGCGCTATCGCTGAAATAACTGGTGATTACTATTTCGTTCCTGAAGCCGAAGGTTACTATGCCCACCGCCGCCCAGTTCGCTGGCTACTGACCCTTGATGAACCACTGCCACTCGATACAATTATCGATGGTAACTTCACCATGCGGACGCTCTATTCCATTGCCACCAGTCGTGTGAATATCCCGGCGCTAGGCAGACTGCTCTCAAGTACAGAGAACCTGGATAATAGTTCCGATGTTAAAGGACAACCAGAACAATTCGTCCTCATTATTGATGAGATCAACCGGGCAAATATCTCGAAAGTGTTCGGTGAACTGATTACGTTAATTGAGCCGGATAAACGTCTTGGAATGCCTGATGCACTCACCGTAACTCTGCCTTATTCGAAAAAGAAAGATTTTGGCATCCCCGCCAACCTTCATATCATAGGCACCATGAATACCGCCGATCGATCCATCGCATTGCTCGACACAGCATTAAGGCGGCGATTCAACTTCCGGGAAATGGCTCCCGACGCGACCCTGCTAAGTGAAGTAGAGGGGATCGATCTCAAAGCCGTTCTTACCACCATCAACCAGCGTATTGAATATCTTATAGGCCGGGAATATCGCATTGGACACGCCTTCTTTATCAATTGTGAATCCAGGGAACAAGTTGAAGATGCAGTACGCAATAAGGTCATACCGCTGTTACAAGAGTATTTCTTCGAGGACTGGAGCCGAATTGCGGCAGTGCTGGGCGATGGTTTTATGCAGGAAGAGCAGATTTTACCGCCACCAGGAATAGAGGGGGAACTATTATCAAGCTGGTCGGTACGTGCACAGTTCAGAAATGACGCCTTTGATCGACTGATAGGCAAAGCCAGAACGTTAAATGTCACCGCTCTTGAGGTGGCTGGTGAACTGAAAGAATGACGCACCTCACGGTTCGCGAATGGGGTAGTGTTTGTGTGAACACAGAAAGCAGCATAAACGCTCCTCATGCTTTTACCCGCCCTCAGGCTAACGCGCTGCTAACGGCGGCGCGCGAGCATCCGCTGGCAAATCAGCACGGCACCAATATCTTAATCGATCACCATAACAAAATTATTGCCGGGCAAATGGTCGGGGTTATTGCCGCTCCGGGATGTAGCCTTGAGATCCTGCCCAAATTCGACTACGAGACGATAGAACCGGACGCCACAATACGCAGTCGCCTGATACGTATGCTTGATGTCGCCCTCGGCCTTAAACTCGGCAATGGACAGGCTGCAACAATGGCGAGACAAGCTGAAAGTTTGCTAGAGATACTCATCCGCTTGTTCGCCGAGCGACTCTTATCTGAAGTACATCGGGGATTACCGCGCACCTATTTGGCACAGAAAGACGATTTGCCCTCATTGCACGGAAGGCTCAATATCAAACGACAATTCACTACGCTTGCCGCCCGCCTCGACCGCCTTGCCTGTCGTTACGATGAACTGTCGGCTGATTCCGCCCTACTTCGAATTATGAAGGCGTGTGTAGTTCTGCTTCACCATTATGCCCGCGCTGCTGATACGCTCCGTCGTCTGAATGAATTGCGCATCCTGCTGTCGGGTGTTAGCGACACTCCCCTGAGTCACCTGCCTTGGTCACAGGTACGGATCGACCGAACCAATCATCGCTGGGAAGCACTCTACAATCTGGCGCGTCTTCTCCTGCGACGCGACTGGCAAGCTACACACCACGATAAACGAGCGCAGAACGGGATTACACTGCTTTTTCCGATGAACGACCTGTTCGAGGCATATATAGCGGCGCTGACGAAGCGTGCTGTACGCGGTACGGAATGGACGGTTCGTGCACAGGCAGGCAGGTTATACTGTCTGATCGAGGACGTAAAAGAAGGCAAACCACGCTTCCAGACCCGGCCGGATCTGCTTATCGAGCGGGAGCAGCAGATTGTTATAATCATAGACACTAAATGGAAGCGTATTGGGCGTCATCCAGAAGATGCCAGTCATGGTGTATCGCAGTCTGATGTCTACCAGATGATGGCCTATGCCCGGCTTTATCATTGCCCACAAGTTATGCTTCTCTATCCACATCATGCAGGTCTGGGAACGCAACCTCTGAATGCAGGCTATAGAATTCTAGCTGGCGAGGAACAATTACAGATGGCGAGTGTGGATTTGGTTCTCGAGGAAAACAAGATTGTCGAGCAGTTAATTAGCCTTATCGACATCAACACGCAGTGAGGTTAAAAGGCGAGGCCGGTTTGAATCGCCACGGGTTTAACAGACACCTCGGAGTCATTTAAGATGACTTAAAGAGAGGTGTCCATGAGCGGTAAGCGTTATCCCGAAGAGTTTAAAACTGAAGCAGTCAAACAGGTTGTTGATCGCGTTCATTCTGTTTCCAGCGTTGCAATACGTCTCGATATCACCACCCACAGCCTTTACGCCTGGATAAAGAAGTACGGCCCGGACTCATCCACTCATAAAGAACAGTCAGATGCTCAGGCCGAGATCCGCCGTCTCCAGAAAGAGCTGAAGCGGGTTACCGACGAACGGGACATATTAAAAAAAGCCAGTATGAAACCGATCACTCCGGATGAGTTCCGGGTGATGAAATCGTATCTGAACGTCATGTTAAGTTCCTTTGGCCTGGGCATGATCCCGCAACTCTTGCCCTGATACGTCTATTTTGTGAGGCATTATGACAAAGCAAATATTACCCAATGAACTGGCTGAAATCGTCACCGGTCTTCTTATTAAACCTGAACTGCTTGGTGAGCTTGACTCCCGTGAGGCGCACCAGGCCTTCATGCTGGATATTGGACGGGTTATTGCTGATCACTGCGGTGGACTGGTCAACGGTATTACGGATGGTGACGTAGCAAAACCCTATCTTTCAGACATTGAGTGTACCCCCATTCTCCACATCGAACCTGATGACCGCCTGCCTTCGACTGAACGTAACGTATGGTCAAATTATCATGTTGAAGCGTGGGCAGACGAGGGACACGAAACTATCCTCGACACGGCGATCCGAGAGTCTGACAGAGCTGCCCTGCAAACTCTCCTTATTGTAGCTGCGCAAAAAGGATGAGCCGGTGCTCCTGTTATTAAACGAATGACGGACTGACATATCCCTGAAGGTGAATCGGTTTGTCTTGAAGCGGATAGTGGAATCTATACGGCCACCTACCATCTGGATAACCAGACTTCAATCGAGGGCGCGGAAGATACGGGCCAGCTTTGCTCAGGTGTATTACTTGAAACAATCAGTGCATGCCAGCGCTACATCTGAAAGTGTCGGTGGTGATACGCTTTTCCACGTACATCCTGCACATGGTGGACTTGTCCGGCACCACCCACTGTTGGGATACTGTTTCAGCGTGCTGAATGTTATGTATCACTAATCATTGAAACTGCTTGATTTCATGCCGTCAGGGTATCATGCTCAGACCATGCACATCAGACACTCACCGGAACAGATTGCTGTCCTCGAGGCTCAGAATTGACACAGTCGTGTCCGCCGCGTCTGCGACAGAACTCGTTGTGTGCTCATTTCTGCTCAAGGCTGGTCAACCGAATTGATTGCCCGGCCCCTGCTTATCCACGAGACTACCGAAATGTGCCATATCGAGGGTCATATTGATTACGGCGAGCTGATCTCTGCAACGGCGACTCACAGGAGCACCTCTGTTATGAAAACTCAGCATAACTGATTTGTTTGCTGACCGATGAAGTCCACTTTAACATATTCAGTATTATTGCCCTTATCATGCAGCGTTTCAGTGTGTCTTACAGCATTCCGGGCATGAATATATGGTTTCACCGCAATGGGTATTCATGGGATTAGCCAACCGCAGTCTCACATAAGTTAAGCGAAATAAAACAGCAGCAGTTTATGGCTGAATATGAGAATCTCCATCTCGCTGCGGGTATTAAATGGCGGAAATGGGATCGCAGTGCAACGGGACACACTTTGACCACACAGAGCAGGAATAAATGATGTTACGAGGAACAGAAAGAAAAGCAGCATTAGAAATGCCTTTCCCGAGCCAGAACGCGTTATGAATCGCAGGCAACGGATACCCAGACTGCAATCACTGATCTGTTTTTACTGCGTCAGAAATGCAGCAAAGACCTGATTGCCCGTTGCGAGCACTTCGTCAACCGTCTGGCGAACACGCCAAAAGAGTTCGATAAATCCTGGAGCGAGCTAAAAGCGGAAATTGAAGAATTCGACGATGTGGTCGAAAAGCTGGAAGAGGAGTATCGCGCCTCTCACGTGGGTAAAGGCACCGCCGCTGCGGGTGTTGCCGTGGGTGCAGGTGTGGCAGCGTTTGCCCCGACTGCCGCACTGGCGATTGCAACTACCTTCGGCACGGCCTCTACCGGAACAGCAATCGCCACACTGAGCGGTGCTGCGGCAACCAATGCCGCCCTGGCTTGGCTGGGTGGCGGTGCGCTCGCGGCAGGCGGTGGCGGGATGTCTGCGGGAAGTGCACTACTGGCGCTTGCAGGCCCGGTCGGATGGGGGATCGGCGCGATGGGTATAGCAGGCGGAACCTTACTGGCACGTCGTAAAAACGGCAAAATCATCGATCAGGCTCAGACTGAAGAGCGTGAAGTACTTTTGGAAACCTCAAAACTGCGCATAGTGGGACGTAGCGCGGAGGAGCTGAAGGTGCTGACCTCTGAGCATTATCAGGGTACAGAGGGTATTGTGGATGTACTGGAAAAAACCGCGCCGCGCGATTACAGCCAGTTCAATGCGCATCAGAAAGCGCAGCTGGGTGCATTGGTTAACCATATCAATGCCTTGTCAAAACTGATCAACAAGAAAATCCAGTGATCGACGTAATGAAAAGTCATACTCCGTTGTGCGATCAGCTCATAGGTAGTGCGGTAAATGCCCTTAATCAGGCACGTATTGACGATATGGTTGTAAAACTCTCTCATCAGGATATTGCGTTTGTTCTGGCTCGTGAACAGATGCAGAAGGTACGTGATTTTATCGCTTCGCCGGGCAATATTCTCGGCAGCATGAACACCAAACATGGCGAAATAGCCGAGCAGGTTGAGGTGGGCTTACGGAACTCAGAGCAGGCCATTAAAGAGGGGCTACAAGATGCCACCACCTTTCGAGCTACGTTTGAGGGAGTGGGCCGCAACGCACGGGTGGATTATCTGATTGATGGCATAGAGGTTCAGTCGAAATTCATTAACGGCACTAACAAAAATCTGATGCATATCCTGAAGCACATGGATGAGTACTCCAATTTCGGCAAGGATGGGTCGTTCTACCATATTCCGAAAGATACCTGGCAGGAGATACAGGACGTTCTTGACGGCAAACCCGTTGAAGGACTCAAATCGACCACGATTGAGGCGATTAAAGCAAAAGTCGCTGAAATTGAGAGTGAAACACAGCGGCCTTTTGCTGAAGTGGTGCGTCCGGGCATCTCTGATTATAAAGATGTGCAACTAGGGAAAATCAACGAGACGCTCGATAAGCACGATCAGGAGCTCGCCAGACAAAACGACGCGAAGCGCACTGAAATCATCGATGACCATCAGCATTCACTGGCTGAAGGGATGCGCGCAACGGCGATGGGGGCCGCTGTGGGTGGGGCCTTTGCGCTCGGAACCGGGATATATCGCAAATACCGCGACGGTAAAAATATCTTCCTCGGCGACTTTGATGCCCAGGACTGGCAGGACGTTGGGCTGGATACGCTGAAAGGTGTAGCTGTCGGTGGCGTATCCGCCGGGGCGATTTACACCCTGACCAACTGCGCGTCGATGGGCGCTCCCTTTGCCAGCGCTCTGGTCACTGCGACAAAAGGTGTGGCGAGCCTTGCCCTCTCTTATCAGCGCGGGGAGATTGACCTGGATGAGTTCACCGATCTAGGGCTTATTGTCTGCGCAGAGTCGGCCATTGTTGGTGCCATGACCGTGGCAGGACAGGCCTTGCTCCCTGTGCCGGTACTGGGGGCGCTCATGGGCTCGATTTCCGGGAAGTTTATGGTCACCGTGGCTAAAAGCCTAGACGGTAAAGCACGTCATGCATTACAGGCACGCATGGATGAGTTTTCCCGCCGGTTAAATACTCTCGAGCAACAGGTGCTTAATCGTATCATATCCGAATTTGCCGCACTCGGCGAACTGACGGCTGCTGCCTTTAATGTCGAAAATAACCTTCAGTTGCTGGAAGCAAGTATCACACTTGCACAAGTGCATGGCGTTGAAAAAGACAAAATCATTAAAAATGCGGATGATCTGGATGCGTTTATGACGGCCTGATGTTGGGATAAATCTGTTTAAGATTAAAACAGCCCCGTTTGCAAGAATGAGGCTGTTTTATTTATATATTTTACCTAAGTAACTTCATGACGGATGATAGAAGTACTCCTACAACTGCCATCATGCAGCGCCATGGGCACAGGCTCCAGCAACTTGAAGTACCATCTGTATAGGTATGACTACAGAGGTCTGAGCTCTATACTTGTGAAGGAACAGTAATATACTGCCCTCCGTCGATCCAGAGTATGGGGTTACCGCATCAGATTTTACTGAGCAAACAATCACGAAAAAGTTACTTTTTTCTCAGGAGGTGCCTGGATCCCTGCCCTTCATTTTGACGCGAGAAGGATGTTAGCACCTCACGTGCAGTTACTGTTATTCGCGTCCTGGTGGTATAGTGCAGCGGCTGGCAGAAGTAACCTACTATCCAACGGAATAAGATCACGATGAACGTCATTCAGCCCCGCATGCTTTCTGTATTTGATTTTGACGGTACGTTAACGCGGCATGATAGCTTTATCCCTTTTCTGCGGTTTGCCTTTGGCAATCGGGCGTTTTCGCGACGTATCGTCAGCATGGCTCTACCCACGTTACGTTGTATGCGTAAGCAGATGACGCGTGATGAGCTTAAAGAAACGCTCATTACAACTTTTCTTACTGGTGTTGAGGAAAAGTGGGTGTCTTCTAAAGCAGAGGAATTCTGTCAGCTCTACTGGCATCGCCTCATGCGCCCGGCAGGTTTGATTGCTGTGGCGAATGAAGTCTCTTCCGGCGCGATCGTCACCTTGTGTTCTGCGTCGCCGGAAATTGTACTCAGACCCTTTGCCGAAAAACTTAGGATCAAACTGATTGGTACACAATTAGAGACAAAAGACGGCATTCTGACCGGCAGAATCAGTGGTCATAATTGCAGGTGCTCACACAAAATTATCCGGCTTGAAAAAGAATATGGACCTCTGACTGACTATCATCTTCGGGCATGGGGTGATACGCGGGGAGATTATGAACTCCTTTCCGCAGCGACTGAGCCTCACTGGCGTCACTTCCATCAAGGTTTCCGTCGTAAGCTTCCGTCGAAGCTAATCATCAGATAAAAATTGCCCTTTATCGTTCCGTAATTTCTTCTTTACATAAAGGCAACATATATTCTACATTTAACCACTGTAACTGGTCAAAAAAAGAGTGCATCCTGGTAAATCGGTAGCTCGGACTATTAGGTATGCTTCAACCTGTTACCATTGGAATACCTACTTTCAGCCCGCTTTTCCGAGCGGGTTTTTTTCATCCCTGCCGATGTGTTCCTGGGTCTAAATTACTGGGTGAAATTGGGTTTCAGCGATCACATCTGCGTATAGCCCTTTTTAGCTCTGCGTACTTTGAAAAGGTGTCGTCATGGCAGCAGGCCTATCGCCCCTTACCGGGGCGATGATTCAGATAATGCCTTCCTTTTTTGCCAGTCCAAGCCAGTCTTTGAACTCTTCGAGAAGTTTTTCATACAACTCTTCGTCCTTTATGTGGGCAAAATTATCGATCGCAAAAAAGTTGCTGTTGTCTACGCGACGGTCGCTAAAGGTGTCCAGCCTCTCCAGAATCCCATAATTTGATCCGCCCAGTCCCACGAACTTCCAGAAGACAGGATAGTTGGCTGAGCGGCGGATGGCCTCTTTAATTTCTCGTGTTTTGCTGATCCCGCCATCTGTAATGCACACCACAAAAACGGGTAGGGTGCTGTCCTTGAAATAATCGATAACCTCATTCATGACTGGCGGCTCATTGTTCGTCCCGCCAAGGCCGGGAAGGATTTCCCAGGCCGATCGTTTACCCGTGTTCTGAATAGCAGCAATGTATCCGTCAAGATTGTCCAGTGTGACGTCAGGATATTTCTTGTGACGCTCAGCAAAGCCCCATACATCCATCGTGCCGTCATCGTCGAACTGGACAGACAGGACAGCTATACGGTCAAGAACGGCCTGTACATGCCCTTTTTTAAACTGGCCGGTCATAGAGCCTGAGGCATCGAGAACAAAAGCGACTCGTGCTTCAACGGTATCCAGTTTGTGTTTTGCCAGTGAAATACTGGCTTTCTTAGCCAGGCTGATAAGCGCAGGCGCTTTACCTTCGAGTTTCTTTTCAAGGCTGATCCTGGCTGGTTGCGGTACAACTTCTGCTGCAGGTTCCACGTCCACACCATAGCTAACTGCCAGTGGCTCAAGCCCGCCATTAAATCCCTGCCCAAGCGCCCTGAGCTTCCAGTTGCCCTGGTATCGGTAAACTTCCCCCATAATTACTGCCTTTTCTGTGCGGCCATTGAGATCGACAAAAAAGGTGGCCTGACTTTCAGCAGAAAGTTTCAGTTGCGCGAGGCCGCTTATCGTATCACTGCCATCTATCACCATAGTGATTGCAATCTTCTGAATCGTATCCGGGATCTGGTCAAGCGCAAAATGAACGACTGCGTGCTGGTGACCGGGGTTGAGTTTCACACTGCCACCCGCAGCACTGAGATTGTTGTAAAAGATAAAATCGGCATCGCCTGTCACTTTTCCCTCAGCATTCAGCATAAACAGGCAAGTCTCAGGGGTACTGTGAAATCCAGGACTGGGGGGATAATCAAGCCGGAGAGTCAGTGTAGCTGTGTGAAGCGGAATGTTCTGTCCTGATTGTAATTGCATTTAGGCTCCTTGTTGCCGGGTAAAGGGATCACTCAGCGGGTAGAAAAAACCCCGGACAGGCCGGGGTTTGGTTTTACTGGTTTATCAGATGTTGATGCCGTGCTGGGTTGCCAGCGCAGCCAGGCCACCAGCAAAGCCCTGTCCTACAGCCTTAAACTTCCATTCCGCGCCATGGCGATACAGTTCACCGAAAATCATTGCGGTTTCAGTTGAGGCATCTTCTGACAGGTCAAAGCGTGCAATCTCGGAGCCATTATCGTTGTTCACCACACGCATAAAGCTGTTACTGACCATGCCGAAATTTTGCTTACGGCTGTCTGCTTCATGAATGGTGACTGCGAATACGAGTTTCTTAACGTCAGCGGCCACTTTTGTCAGATCAATTTTGACCTGCTCATCGTCACCGTCGCCTTCACCGGTACGGTTATCACCCTGATGCTGTACTGCGCCATCCGGGCTGGTGGTGTTGTTATAAAATACGAAATGCGAATCGGACAGCACTTTACCGTTTTCGCCAACAAGGAATACTGATGCATCCAGATCAAATGCCTGACCATCAGTAACGCGTGCATCCCAGCCCAGGCCAACCAGAGCAACATTCATGCTCGGGGCTTCTTTAGTCAGAGAAACATTACCGCCTTTAACGAGAGAAACAGCCATTTTTTGCTCCTGCTAATCGTAGATATTGGGTCGTGGATATCGGGGGCATCACCCCCGAATGATTTGGGTAAGAAAGTTACTTTTTATCAGGACGCGTTGATGCCGTACTGAGCGCACACGGAAGCCAGTCCTCCAGCATAACCCTGGCCAACCGCACGGAATTTCCATTCTCCGTTGTGACGATACAGCTCCCCAAACAGCATGGCAGTTTCAGTAGAAGCGTCTTCTGTCAGATCGTAGCGAGCAACTTCAGTCTGATTGTCATCATTCACCAGACGGATAAATGCGCCGGAAACCTGACCGAAGCTCTGGCGACGAGCCTGAGCATCATGGATAGTGACAACGAAAATAATTTTGTCGACATCCCCAGGTACCGCGTCCAGTTTGATTTTGAGGGATTCATCGTCGCCATCACCTTCACCGGTACGGTTATCACCGGTATGAGTAACGGAACCATCAGCAGATTTCAGGTTGTTATAGAAAATGAAATCTGCATCGCCACGAACCTTGCCATTGGCTGCCAGCAGAAATGCGGAAGCATCGAGGTCAAAGTCCTGACCGTCCGTAGAACGTGCATCCCAGCCAAGGCCAACCAGGACGTTTTTCATGCTTGGCGCGGTTTTGCTCAGGGAAACGTTGCCGCCTTTAGATAGTGAAACGCTCATCTATTTATCCTCTTTCGTTAATCATTAATCAGCTGAGATCAGCTTTCTTTATTTTCAGCTTCCGGCTTTTCCGGAAAGATGACACTGGCCAGAATACCAAGAGCCAGTACACCCAGTACGACATACAGGCTGGTGGTCGCAGACAGGCTGTAACCATGGTGCCAGATGTGATCGGTAGCGTTCAGACCCAGCTTAAACGCAATGAAGAACAGCAGGACGATAACAGCTTTCTCCAGCTGGGACAGATACTGTTTCAGGGCTTCCAGTACGAAATACAGAGTACGCAGGCCCAGTATTGCGAACATCATGGCGCTATACACAATCAGTGGTTCACGACTGACTGCAATAATTGCCGGGACAGAGTCGAAGGCAAACATCACGTCAGAGAGTTCCACTACAGCCACACATAACATCAATGGGGTGGCGTATAGCGCAGCCTTTTTCAGTCGCCCTACAGATACGTCTTTGTTTTCTGGTTTAGCCAGTTCGGCATCCACTTCCTTTTGGGTCAGCAGGAATGCATGTCCGGACAGTTTCGGCCAAATCGGGAAGAAACGTTTAACCAGACGATAAGCAAGGTGCTGAGAATAATCCTCAATTTCGTCATCATCCCCACCGCCTTTGAGCATCATGACCGCAGTCCAGGCAACAACAACGGCAAAGATCAGCTCGACATAAGGGCCAAGGCTAAGCAGACCGGTACCGATCGCAACGAAAATCCCCCGGAATACGATAGCGCCAATGATCCCCCAGTACAGAACCCGGTGACGGTAACGGTCCGGAACTGAGAACCATGAGAAAATCGCCATCATGACAAACAGGTTATCAACTGACAGCACCTTCTCAAGGGCATAACCCGTGACAAACAGGCTGGCAACCTCGGCACCGTGATGCACATACAGGAAACCGGCAAATGCCATCGCGACAACAACCCAGAAAACGGACCATAAGGCTGCGCTTTTGAGGGAAATTGGCTTGTCATGTCGGTGCATGAACAGGTCAATAAAGATGGCACCGACCGACAGAGCAACAAAGACTGTCACTGTTTCAGCCGGAAAACCGATGTGAGTGGAAACCATATCGTACCTTTATCCGTTATTTATCAGAGGCCAAATTCAGCCGGGTCGAAACCCAGCGAACGGGCAATTTCACGGACAGCACTCTTCTCATCATCATCGAAGTTGCCATCACTTTTAGCGACAGCAATACCGACACGAAGAGCCAGTTGAGCTGCCTCTGGCTGGTCTTTCAGGGCGAGGATATATTTCATCGTTTCGCCTTTTCCGATTTCCAGATCAAAGTCGAAACTGGTCACCAGCTTGTTAAAAAATTCGATAACTTCTGCTGTATCGAAGACTTTCAGCTCTTCTGAGGATCGCAGAAATCCAATCATCTTCTGTTTTTCTTCGGAGCTAACGCCGTCACTGGCAACAGCGATACGGGCGCATACCGCGACGGTACCCTGCATAAATTTCTTGTTTTTGTAACGGCCTACCTGGCGGGTCAATTCCTCACGACCCGAGGTCAAAGCCCCTTTTACTTTGTCGAAAAAACTCATTCTCATACCCTCATCATTGCGTTTATTTGGAACCTCTGGACCAGCGAAACCCCCAGCCAAAAGCGCGGTCCATTTCCTCCTGGCCTCTGAAGTACTGGTTAATACGTTCCACACGAATGGAACCGTTCTCGTTGACCAGACGGGCAATCGCACACAGCGTGCGTTTGTTATCACCTTCAGTCAGACGCGATTCAATCGGTGGTTGCTCAGGAACATGTAATGTCACCACGCCATCGGTTTTGTCCCAGCTGGGCACGCCCTGATAGATAAAGGCATATATCAGTACCTGGCGAATTTCTTTCCATTCGCGGCCATTGATGTGTAGCCATTCCCCATCCAGAGCCTCGCCGGTACGATCATCACCCTGCAGTTGAACATATGGCTCAGAGTGATAGTTACCAAAAGCATTACCGAGTGCCTGAACAACTGACTTATAGCCATCTGCGAGCTCAACGAATGCACCGAGATCCAGGTCTATAGCTTTGTTCGAACCAAACATACCGCCCAGTAACCCGCCTGAACCCGAGCCACGATGCCAGTTCAGATTGATGCGGATTTCACCAAAATTGTCTTTTTTGGCAAGGCTGATGGCAGGCTTCTCTTTTGTCAGAGAAACTTTACTCAGGCTAACTTTAGGCGGAGCCGGAGGCGCTGGTGGCGGAGTGACTGGAGCTGGCTCATCCGCGACGTTGACGCCATAGTACTCAGCGAGAGGTTTCAGGCCGCCATTGAAGCCCTGGGCGATAAAACGAAATTTCCAGTCACCATTCCTGCGATAGACTTCACCGAGGATCAGAGCGGCTTCCTGACGGCCACTCAGTTCTACCTGACCACTGATCAGCGAGGTATTGCCACTTTCAATTTGTATGGACAGATGATTCAGGGAGGAAACTGTATGACTGCCGTCACAGGTAACGGTGAACGCGACTTTCTGCACGTCGGGCTTGAGGCGGGACAGATCAACGGTGAAAACGCTATTGGTCCCTTCAGTACTGAAGCTAATGGAACCATCTTCATTACGGGGTTGCCCGTAAAAGACCATATCGCTGTCACCCCGAACTTTCCCGTCAGCGAATAATCGAAATGCCGAGGCATCAACAGGACCACCAGAAATGACTCTAACGCGCAGTTCCTGAGCAGGTACGGGGGCATTGCCCCCCGGTGTCAGATTCATGCTTTTACCACCGTACTGATGATATCGCGCTGCATATCGTCGATTGTGCGGCCACCGCTTGCTTTACCGTGGGCGGTAAAGTCCCAGTGGCCGTTGTTGCGGCGCAGGGAAGCGATAATGATGCCGGTATGTGGGCCTTGTTCTGTCAGCTGATAGCGGGCAAGTTCCTTATTGGTCTGATCCACGACGCGGCAGAAGGCGTTATCCACGTCGTTGAAGGACTGTCCACGGAAGCTGTTCACAGTAAAAGCGAGGTATTCAACATTTGCCGGCAATTTTAAGAGGTTGACGTGAATGATTTCATCATCGCCATCCCCCTCACCCGTCAGGTTATCGCCGGAGTGGACGACAGAACCACAGCTGGATTTCAGTTTACGGAACCAGATGGTGTCAATTTTATTACCTGCCACATCCAGAAGAACGCAACCTGCATCCAGATCTATGGAATCATTGCCACCAAAAAAGCTGCCAAATAATCCCTTTTTCTTAACAGGATCCCAACCTAATCCGAACTGAAGCTGGCTGAGATCGGTGGATTGTTTGCTGAGTGATACCGTCTGGTTTTTACTTAAAGAAACCATATTCATTCCTTAAAGGTATTGACTGAGGTTTTTTAAAATTCATATTCAGTGAAGCAACATAAAAATCATATCATGACAAAGTTTACTCGCAAGATAAAAACTGGTAGGTTTTCATAATTTACGTTTCATTACATTGTCACCCCTGATTTTATTCTCATGTATGCTGTTGATATATATCATTATTATTTCATTTTTAAGAAATTCAAAAACACACAGTGTTTATCATATTATGATTGACACGGTGCGTGGGTGTTCTTAGACTCAAGTATCATAAAACGACCATCCTCTCATCAGGCGATAATTATAAAACATGACTAAGAAAATTTGGTTTATGGAAGGACTATCTTCCCAGCGAGACATTGTTCTTGGGGTAAAATCATTTGCGGAAAAGGAAAATCAGAATATTGTTGTTTTTTCGTCTCATCGCAATGAAAGAAATGAGATCTTGTCAGTCTCCGATTTTTCAATGCTCGAACCAAAAAGTGAAGAAGAACGCCTTTCATTTATCCATTCAATTACGAGTGCTCATGGTATTAATGCGATACATACTGGTCGCAACTGTAAATGGTTTGAAAGCCACCGGGAAAACATTCAACGTTCTGGTGTCCACCTGACTACCGGGTCAACGGGTACTCACTGGTTTGAATTAGCCGATGAAAAAGTCACTTTTTCCGAGTTTATGGAAAAAAATGGACTTCCGGTTGTCCCGTCGGTTCGGGTAAAAAATATTGACGAGCTTCGCGCGCTACTGAGTGATCCCCCTTTCCCTTCTGATTGCCTCTGTATTAAACCTGTGACAGGCATTTATGGCATGGGATTCTGGCGTTTTGATGACAATGTTTCCCCGGTAGCTTTTCTCAACAATCCTGATAGCCGTGTTATCCACCCATCACAATACCTGGCTGCTCATGCCCGGATGGACTGCTTTACTCCACAAGTACTGATGCCCTATTTACCCGGGCCAGAATACTCCGTGGATATGGTGGTAAGTCAAGGGACGGTCCTGGCCGCTATTGGGCGGCGTAAGGTTGGTGTGCTTCAGTATCTGGAGAATGAAGGGGAAGCGATTGAACTTGCCATCGACTGCGCCCGCCTAATGAACGCAGATGGCATGGTCAACGTACAGACACGCCATAATGCCGAAGGAAAGCCGCTATTGCTGGAAATTAACATGCGGCCTTCAGGAGGTATCGGTTATACGCGGCACAGTGGCGTGAATCTGCCGGGTCTCTATGCCTTCCATACACTTGGACTGATGGATGATGAACAGGTCCGGCAGTCAGCCAAAACTGATTTTTCACCTGCAGTCGTCCGCTCTGTCACCGATGTTATTCCCTATCCGGCATCATTGACCAACAGAATCGATTAATGGAGACAGATATGTCAGCAATTGATGGGAGTTTCGTTTATCAAAAGACATTATCCTGTGGGCGAATTGAGGTAAGCAGCGAGGTCACCGATTATCCTCTTACTGATCTGTTTGATATCGCCGAACGGCGTAATCCAAAACGCGCATTTCTGTTTGTCAGTAAAGTGCTGGGTCGACATATTCCTGTCTCTCCTCAGGTCATGCGAAATGTTTATACACAGCTGGCGGAGAAGTTTCCCGGGACTCTGGATGGGCCGGTGGTATTTATCGGGATGGCTGAGACGGCTGTCGGCCTAGGGGCGGGAGTTTTTGATGAGGTGCGTAAGCATCAACCTGACTGTGTCTATCTGACATCAACACGGCATCCGGTTGATGCTGAACTGCTGTGCGAGTTTAAAGAAGAGCACAGTCATGCCACAGACCACCTGATCTACTATCCAGTTTGTGCCGGGATGCGGCAAACCGTAGCGGAGGCTCAAACATTAGTGCTCGTGGATGATGAAGCCACGACGGGAAAAACGATCCTCAATCTTCTCGCCGCATTACGTGCATCCGGTGCACTCCGGAAGGTACGACGGGTTATTGCTGTCACGCTGACTGACTGGAGCGGAGAAGCCCTCTATCAGAACTGCCCCCTGCCCCTGCATACAGTATCGCTCATCTCAGGCAGCTGGCGCTGGACTCCAGAACCAGATGCCCCGCTGCCTGTCATGCCCCAGGTAAATGTGACCTCCAGAGGGAACATCCCGATCACCGGCAAACAATCCTGGGGGCGACTCGGGATGCAGATACCGGCGAGTGACCTGGGTCTTCAGGTTCAGGTTTCGCCCGGTGAAAACATTCTGGTGCTGGGCACCGGTGAATTTGTCTGGGAGCCGTTCCTGCTGGCTGAACGACTTGAGACGGCAGGTGCTCAGGTCGTGTTCAGTTCGACGACCCGCTCACCGATTTCCACTGGTTATGCTATCCAGTCCGCCATTGCTTTCAGCGATAACTACGGACTGGGTATTCCGAATTATGTCTATAACGTTGCTCATCAGCAGTTTGACCGGATCCTGATTTGTTGCGAAACGCCAGTTGCCAGCGTCGACCCCCGGCTGCTTGAGGCGCTTTCCGCTGTCGCTCCCACCTTAGAGGTGATTACCTATGAATAAGCCCGTCGTATTCAGCGACCTAGATGACACCCTGTTCCAGACCCGCCGAAAAATGGTTGATGAACTTGCCCTTGAACCGTTCCGGACCGGCGCACTGGATCGCAGCCTCACGCCTCGCAGCTTTATGACCGAAGAGCAGGCCATGCTGGTGGACTGGTTGCTGGAGCATGCGGACCTCATTCCGGTGACAGCCAGAGGTACGGAAGAAATCAGTCGGGTGCAGATCCCCTTCCGCTCCTGGGCCGTGACCACTCATGGCGCGGTGATCCTTCGTCCAGATGGTACGCCAGACGACGACTGGAAAGCCCATATGCTGGAGTCCCTGTCCTCCTACGCCGACCGCTTAACGTCAATGCAACATATCATCACCGAGCTCATGGACGCGCGAGGCATTAATGCCTGGGCACGCCTCAACTACGAATATGAGGGTACGCCGGTGTATCTGGTCATGAAGCACCGCGACAGCACGAAGCTTGATGAACTGAACGCTGTCGGGGATGAGATCGAGCGCGTCTTTTCGACCGAAGGGTTTTACATCCACCGTAACAGCAACAACATTGCCTGGTTACCCTGCCCGGTAGAAAAAGGACTGGCCGTTTCATGGTTGCTGGAGAAACTGCGTCAGGAGCGCGGGGTTTTCCCGGTGATGGGGCTGGGTGACAGCCTGAGCGACCATCGATTCATGAAACTCTGCAGCTGGTTTGGTCTTCCACGCCAGAGTCAGTTTGCCGAGGCCATTTCACAGCGTATTTTTGGAGAGCAATAAGATGTCGCATTTTGCCCCGTTTTCTGGTTCTTATAAACCGGACGATGTTCACTTTTTGCTGAAACCCATTGTCATGGAGATGACACCGGTTGACCTGAAGGAAGAACTGATTCAGTCAGGAAAAATGCATTATTCCGACATGTTAAGCCAGGAACCAGAGCCTACCCGCTGGCACCTGGATCTTTTCACCCGTGCGCTTGACTCGGGAGCTGCACGTCTGGCACGGGAAGTCTCTCATCTTGCTCGTGAACTGGCCCGTCGTGCTGGCGATGAACCCATTGTCCTGGTCAGCCTGGTCAGGGCTGGTGTTCCACTGGGGGTCATGCTGCATCAGGCTCTGCGTGCGACGGGAAAACAGTCTTTCCACTACGGGATCAGCATTATCCGCGACAGGGGTATTGATGCTGCGGCGCTTGATTTTATCGAATCACGCCATGGTACTGATGGCATAGTGTTTGTCGACGGCTGGACGGGAAAAGGAGCTATTACCGGCGAATTATCCCGCACACTGAAGGACCGTCCCGGTTATCCGGAGCAGCCTCGACTGGTTGTGCTGGCTGACCCCTGCGGATGTGCCTGGCTTGCTGCCAGTGACGATGACTGGCTTATCCCGTTCGGTATCATGGGCGCGCCTGTCTCGGGTCTGATTTCGCGCTCTGTCTGGGCCGAAGAAGGCCTGCATGGCTGTGTGGTTTGCGATCACCTTCAGTCTTTTGAATGCAGCCAGATGCTGGTGGATACGGTAGCACATTTCCGTGAACAGCTTGACGGTAAACCCCTTCCCGCTTCTGGCTGGGACGCAGGGAAAAATGCCGCACGCTGGCAGCTGAGCAGAAAAGTTATCCAGAGCCTTGCTGAGCGTTATGAGGTGGACAGCATTAACCGCATTAAGCCGGGTATCGCTGAAGCGACGCGGGCGGTTCTGCGTCGTGTACCTGATCATGTTTTTGTTCGCCAGATGGATGACCCGGATGTTTCTCTTCTGGTTGGGCTGGCAAAAGAGAAAGGTATCCAGGTGACGGAAGCCGGGGATACGCTCGGTCAGTATCGTGCGGTTACCATTATCAAAAAGGTACGCTGATGAAAAAACAACCCACCCCATGGGAACTCGGTGCCACGCTGTATATGCCTGCCACACGCAAGGATATCGCTGAGGTCGTTCTGGAAGGGAAAATACCGGGGCTACGCTCTCTGGTTGTCTGCCTGGAAGATGCGGTCAGCGAGCATGACATCCCTCTTGCGATTCAGAATCTTTCACTGTTTTTGAAGCAATTGAGACACGCAAGAGCCGTCAACGATGATGAGAAGTACCCACTGGTATTTATCCGCCCACGTCACCCTGATATGGGGAGATGGTTAACGACTAATTTGGACCTGAGTGCAGTTGATGGGTTTGTACTGCCCAAATTCAACCTTTCCACGCTCCCGGTTTGGTGGGACATCATGGCAGGAACATCATTGATGATGATGCCAACGCTTGAAACCGAAGAAGTCTATGATGTTATTAAAATGCAGGCGCTGGCAAATGAACTTTCGAGTCATGACTGCCGTGACCGCATAATCGCTTTGCGGATCGGCGGAAACGATCTCATGAACGTCGTGTCTCTGCGACGGCCACGGGATCTGACCCTTTATGACACTCCTATGGGTTATGTCATAAAAATGCTTGTGTCAGTATTCGCTCCTCGTGATTTTGCGCTTACCGCACCAGTATGCGAACACATCGACGATCACGGCGTTCTGGGACGAGAACTCTCTATGGATATCGCCCATGGGCTGGTGGGTAAAACGGCCATTCATCCTGATCAGATTAGTGTGATAGAGGAGGCGCTTAAAGTGTCTCCTGGTGAGCATTCAGATGCGTTACGAATTCTGAATTCCACCCAGGCAGTCTTCAAATCTCAGGGAGCGATGTGTGAACCGGCCACCCATCGCCGGTGGGCTCAGGGGATCCTGGGACGGGGACAGGTATACGGTCTGACTACGGGGCAAAATCCGGAAGGAATCAGGCTTATTCCAGTTTCTAAGCAGCACTAAGGAAGAATATATGGGATTCAGATTTCGTAAATCGATCAGCATTATCCCGGGGGTCAGGGTTAACCTGAGTAACGGGGCCCCCAGCCTGAGTATTGGCCCCCGTGGAGCTTCGCTGTCAGTGGGAAAGAATGGAACGTTTGCCAACCTGGGTCTTCCCGGAACGGGACTGAGTTACCGCACCCGGATTGACAGAACAGCACGGGAAAGAGTGAATACCAGGCGTCAGGCAGATCCCGGTCTGAGGTATGAACTGGAGCTGGTGGTGGAAAAACTGATGTCCACCGTAACAGCGATAACCAATATCCATGAACTCTCCCCTTCCACAAAGGGAGGGAATACCTGGGCCACGCTCGAGACACAGTACCTGGCGCTCCGTCAGGGCAGTTTCACTCTTCCTGCGCCGGTACGACCAAACAAACCTGAATATATACCACTTCCACCAGAACCTGATGAGCATGCCGGTCGCGGGTTCCTTGGGGGATGGTTTGAATCTGATGCAGCCCGACAGGAGCGACAGAACGAAAATCTTCGGCGGTGGCAGGTGACAGTCGCTGATATTGAACGTGAAAATGAGTTGCTGAAGCAGCGTTATGAGAAACAGCGTATAGCCTGGGCTGAGCAGTACGCAGAATGGCAGCATCAGTACCAGGAGCATGAAAAAAATCGCACGGAGTCTGTAGCTTTAGCGAAAGAGCAATTCCGATCTGACGCCCGCTTCTTTGAACATTGTCTTGAGGAAGTTTTCTCGCAAACAGAATGGCCGCGAGAAACACTGGTGTCGTTTGAGGTACGACCTGAGGAATCAACAGTCTGGCTTGATGTTGATTTACCTGAGATTGAGGATATGCCTGATAAAGTGTATAGCGTGAATGCCCGGGGAACTGATATCAATGAAAAAGTCATGACGCAGAAAGCGGTCCGGGAAAGTTACGCTAAACACGTTCACGGATGCCTGCTGAGATTAGCAGCAATCGTTTTTCAGACGCTTCCGTTTGAACAGGTCGTCATTTCAGGCTTCACTCAGCGGGTAAGTAAACGCACTGGATATCTTGAAGACGAGTACATTATTTCCTGGCGGGTATGCCGCTCTGAAATCGAGCTAATCAACTTCGGGAATCTGCGTGGCCTTGACCCCATTGAAGCATTAGGTGAGCGAGGTCTGATCAGGAAAATGAGTGCGACTTACATTTTTCAGCCTATAGAACCACTGACCCATATGGCAGGTACCGACTGAATATGCAATTAAACACCAGACAGGAAAGAGTATACACCCTGGCTAACATACTGGGCTCAGGGAAGCCTGTATCGGCGCAATCCATCACCGCGACGCTGGCCTGTTCTGAGCCGACTCTAAGCCGGGCGCTTAAAGAGCTGAGGGAAACGTACGCTGCTGAAATTAAATACAGTAAGGCTGGCCACTCCTATCAGATGGTAAACTCCGGATTACTGGATAAGAAAACACTCAAGAGAATGAGTGAGGCGCTGGACCTTAATACTGATTTAAAAACACATGACCAGGGGTCACGGGTGATTCTGGATAAGGATATAAAAACTTCCGTTTCCCTGTCGATTAGACGCCGTATTCTCCGGAAAATAGATAAACTGGCAGAGTTGAGCGGAACATCAAGAAGCGAAGCAGTTGAAAAACTGGTCGAAATGAAGATAGATGAAATTATAAAGGTCTTGAAAAAATAATATAACATTAGTGGAGTCTTAGCACTAACTCCACTAATTCATGGTTTTAAACGTTATCTCCGGGATTTTAATGTATATTCGGTATTTCAAAAGACAGGAAATAAGTTCATAACTACTTGGTGTTTGGAAAAAATCCTCAGAAGAAAGAGATGAAGTAGATGGATTAAAATTTAGTCATGCGAGCGGCAGTTATTTAATAATGGAGAATTCTTTATTAAATAAAAACCAACACCACTACTATAACTAGTGATGTTGGAGAAAAGCTAATCTCATTTATCAAAGCGTGTTGACAATGGGTTGTATTCTTCCATTACAATATCATCTAGTAACTTCTCTAATACACGGATTTCGTTGCTCAAAAATCTAACAATTTCCCTATCATCTAAACAATACTCACGAAGATTTCTTAGCCAACGTAGTTGCCTTCTGATACTATTTTTTGTTTTAAGATTTGCCATATTATATTTTTCCTTCTCATGGCTCTTAGGGTATCAGCAATTTTTTTTGGTCGCTGTCCCTAATCACATCATACAGATTGCATATTTAGCGGTCAATCGAATTTTATGCTCAAAACAAAATGGCATTAAAGAGCTAATGTAAAAACTCGGACTTACACCCGCACTTGTCAATTATACTAATGAGGCATCTAAAACAGATTTCTTTCATAACTTCTGATATATTCTGCTGGGTAGTAATAAGTAGTTCTCTGCATTGTATTACGAATTTATGGTTGCAAATAATTTAAATAACAATTCTGTATGACGGTATTTGCATGAAAAGATTAAGTTGAACTTTTTCACTTGAACAATGAAAAGTTTCACACCTGGTATCTACTGGAAAAGTATCCGAAGTTCATGCAATGAGAGCGGTACAAATGATGAGGTGAAGTATCTATGAATTAGATTTTGAGAAAAAAGAATCAGAATGTAGTCTAGTTATATGACTGGCTACGGGGGCATGGATTTGTATACACAATCGAGTGATGAGTATTTAACGAGTACACTTATCTTCAGTGTTAGCGTGCTAACCAACCACTAAAAATAGTGGTATTTGGTTACCCCTAAATATGTAAAAAAGTTCAAACGCACCAAGTTCAGAACACAAGGTGCAAAGCTGAACTTACATAAAACACTAGTTTTGTGACTCTTAATCGAACTAAATACCATTGTTTTTTGTAATATGTCATAAATGTAAGGAAATATTTTTTATATAATGATGAACAAGCAATGTGCTTGTACGCCAAATCGTTAAGGAATGTCAAAGATGAGAAGACTACCCGTCTATCTGCTTCTGGATACTTCAGGTTCGATGCACGGAGAACCTATAGAGGCTGTAAAAAATGGTGTTCAGACCCTTCTGACCACGTTAAAACAAGATCCATATGCTTTAGAAACCGCATATGTCTCTGTCATTACCTTTGACTCAACTGCCCGTCAGACCGTTCCTCTTACGGATCTCCTCAATTTCAATTTGCCCTCCTTTTCTGCAAGCGGAACCACCGCTTTGGGCGAAGCCTTATCCCTGACTGCAAACCGAATTGATGCAGAAGTTCAGAAAACGACAGCGGAGACAAAAGGCGACTGGCGTCCACTCGTTTTCCTGATGACGGATGGTGGCCCTACTGATGACTGGCGTAAAGGACTGAATGAATTCAAAGCAGCCAAAAAAGGTGTCGTTGTTGCCTGTGCTGCCGGTCACGATGCCGACACAGGGGTACTTAAGGAGATTACAGAGATTGTTCTCCAACTGGACACGGCAGACAGTTCTTCCATCAAAGCTTTTTTCAAATGGGTGTCTGCCAGTGTTTCCGTAGGTAGCCAGAAAGTCGATGCTGGTAAAAAAGAAGTTATCGGTCTTGATGATTTGCCTCCACCGCCGCCAGAAGTAAACGTAGTTTTATAAGTAACCAACTAAAGAGAGGATCCTATGACTGTCAGCTTACGGAAAGGGCAAGGCGTCAGCCTGCGTAAAAATGAGTTCGATCTTTCATCAGTCACGATAGGTCTTGGCTGGGACATCAATGAAGAGAAAAAAGGTTTCCTTGGCGGAATTTTTGGCAAAAAAGAGGAGGAGTATGATCTCGATGTTATTGCCTTTCTCTGCAACGCAGCCGGTAAAGTGACTGACCTTGGCAATGTTGAAAATGGAAAGCCGACACTGGTTAACGGCGATATCGTCTTCTTCAACAGTCTTCGCCATAAATCAGGACAGATCTGGTTGACCGGCGATAACCGGACAGGTGCCGGGGACGGAGACGATGAGCAAATTATCGTAAAACTTAACAGCATCGATCCGAAGTACGAAAAAATTGTCTTTATTGTTCAGATCTACAACGGCGAAAAATTACAGCAGCACTTTGGAAAAGTGCAAAATGCATTTATCCGGGCTGTAGACGGAAAAAATGTGGAAATGGCACGCTTTGACCTCTCCGGCGGTGTAGCCTTTAATGGGCAGCGATCGATGGTCTTTGCTGAGCTTGTCCGGGAATCCAGTGGCTGGAAACTGAATGCGATAGGCGAGCCTTCCACCTCCGATTCGTTCGTAAGCCATCTGAGGAACTATATCTAAATGCGAAGACTACCCGTATATCTGCTCATCGATACTTCCGGCTCAATGAGAGGAGAATCGATACATTCAGTGAATGTAGGTGTGCAGGCTATGCTGAGTGCCCTGAGACAGGACCCTTATGCGCTCGAAAGCGTCCATATCTCAATAATTACATACGATAATGAAGCCCGGGAGTATGTTCCTCTCACTGCCCTGGCGGACTTTCAGTTTTCTGATATAGAAGTACCAAGCGCGGGGGGTACGTTTACCGGCGCGGCGCTTGAATGTTTGATCCAGTGTGTGGACCGGGATATTCGCCGCTCTGATGGTGAACAGAAAGGCGACTGGAGACCGCTGGTGTTTCTGATGACAGATGGTACTCCGTCAGATGCCTGGGCTTATGGGGAAGCTGTGAAAGAGGTTCAGCGGCGTTCGTTTGGTTCCATTATAGCCTGTGCTGTTGGTCCTAAAGCGGGACACGAACATCTGAAACAACTGACTGACAAAGTTGTGGCTCTTGAAACACTGGATTCGACCGCATTTTCAGGCTTTTTCAAATGGGTCAGTGCCAGCGTGGCTTCAGGAAGCTCCAGTGCCGGAGTCACTACTGATTCGGACACGCTTCCACCGCCACCGCCCGAAATCCAGCTTGTTCTGTAACTTACGCCGGTATGGCAGGGAACAACCCTGCCGTATACCGATAAAGTCCATCTCTGCCATGGACGTCACATTTTGCTATGAGGGAGTTTCCTGTGAGACGACTTCCCGTGTTTTTTGTTCTGGACTGTTCTGAGTCCATGATTGGTGAAAACCTGAAAAGGATGAATGATGGCTTGCAGAAGATTGTGAGCGATCTGCGTAAGGACCCTCATGCTCTGGAGACTGTCTGGGTGTCAGTTATTGCCTTTGCTGGTGTTGCCAGAACGATTGTCCCGTTACATGACATTGTGTCTTTTTATCCCCCCCGCCTTCCTGTCGGTGGAGGAACTAACCTCGCGACTGCCCTACGGGAACTGACAACACAGATAGATTCTCAGGTCCGAAAAACGACGCAGGAAGAAAAAGGTGACTGGAAGCCAGTTGTCTACTTACTTACTGACGGTCGACCGACAGATGACATTTCAGCTGAGGTTAAGCGCTGGAACGAATTTTACGCAAAAAAATTGAATATGATTGCTGTGGGGATCGGACCATCAGTTGATCTCAGTGTACTCAGGCAACTGACTGAAAACGTCTTATCGTTTACCGAAAATCAGGAAGGCGATTTTTCGCGGTTTATCCAGTGGATCACAGCTTCAGTCACAGCTCACAGTCGTAGTGTTGGCGAGGATTCTCAGCCGCCCCTGAAACAAACTGACTATATCGTCAAACTTGCCAAAGATGACACAGCCCGTGCATACGATGAAAACTGTGTGGTATTAACCGGGCGTTGCAGTAAAACCCGTCGACCCTATCTGATTAAGTATGAGCGTCCGCCAGCCAGGGTATCGGGCCTCGCTTTCGATCTAAACCTTAACAGCTTTAACATTGCTGGTTGTTATCCTGTGGATGAAGATTACTTCTCATGGACGGATATGTCCGTAGCCGGGGCGCAGATAAACACCAGTGAACTCCATGGCGTACCAGGGTGCCCACACTGCGGAAACAGTAGTGCTTTTGCGATGTGTACCTGCGGAAAACTTCTCTGTATTGATGGGCCTGATGATGTGAACTGCCCATGGTGTGGGAAAGTTTTGTCCTTTCAGAGCGAGGGTGGAAATTCAGATTTTAACGTTAGCAGAGGACGCGGCTAATGAGCGAGTTCATTACACCTGAACATAAAATTATTGCTCTCATTCTGGAGGCATCAGGGGAACCGACTGATGCTGATAAAGTATGCTGTCTTGGTAACATACCTGATGTTGCCCTTGCTGTGCGGCAGCTGAGAGAAACGGTCATTCAACACTGTGCAAGCGAAGCCATACCGGCGGAGAACACTCAAACAGTTTCAGAATGTCTTACCCAGCCCTTTTCTGACAAAATCCTCCCACCTCAAAACTCGGGTGAAAGCGAAGCTGATCGACCTGAGATTGAACCCGTCCATGCCGCTACTGCACTTCAGGGAAATGATAAGCAGGAAGCGCATAGTGAAATGGTGGATGATACAGCGTCAGAAGGCGTTCAGGGACACACTGAAGAAGTTCCTGATGCAACCGGGGTCTTACAGACCGAGGCTTCCGTCACGGCGCAACCAGAAGACATGGATAAAACCAGTCCGGTTGTTTCTGACAACCTTTCAGCTGACACCGCAGTCAGTGCTTTACGGCCCGGGGAAGTACCTCAGAGAGTGGAGAATAAAACATCCCCTGCCCCCGGAAAAGTGCCGGAGGTGTTTATCATGCTGCCAAATGCACGGGCAGGTGAACCCTACGATGTTCGACTGGAAATAGCGACCGATACAGGTGTTGAGGCAGAGATCACGGAGGTTAACTTCTCTCAGGACATAGGGCTGATATTTGATATCAATGAGCGACGCCTCCAGGGGACGCCAGGGCACAGCGGAGACTTTGAACTGACTGTGAAATGGTCATGCAGCTCACATCGTGATAATGAAAAAAAGTTACTTTTTGTCGTGAACCCTGATCCGAAAAGTCTCTGGAAAGTGATTGACCCGCCTTCTGATGCACCATTCTACAAGAAGAGTATCGACCACCAGAGTGTCTGTCGGTCAGGTATTCATATTGCCGGAGCAAGCCGTCGTGGACGCTCCCATGAACATGTAGGCTCTTTTCGTGACGACGATTATTACCTCAACTTCAGTGATGTATCCGGATGGAGTGTATTACTGGTAGCTGATGGCGCGGGGAGCGCTAAATATTCCCGGGAAGGCTCCCGTATCGTTTCTGAAACTGTTGGTAACTATCTCTTCAACCAGTTCAAGACTGAAAAAGGTCTTGAGATCAAAAACAGGGTCCTTCGCTGGAACAGTGAGGATCAGCGAGCAGTATGGGAGTTTATGAACCACCACTTCCGACAGGCTGCGGTACTGGCCGTAAACAAAATCAGCAGTGCCGCAATTTTGGCTGAAGATAAAGTAAAGTCATTCTCAACGACTTTACTCGCGACCGTCACTTTTCGCGACGGTGCTGATCTTTTTGCCGCGTCTTTCTGGTTAGGTGACGGTGCGATAGCTGCATATGGACCTGCTGGCAAAGTCAGAGTGCTTGGGACTCCGGATAGCGGAGAGTATGCAGGTCAGACGCGTTTTCTGGATGCCGATGCCGTCAGTGATGCCGGATTCAGTAAACGTATCAGTATCGGTAAGTGGAACGACATATCGCATCTGGTTCTGATGACGGATGGTGTTTCCGATCCCTGGTTTGAAACGGATAACGGGCTTCAGAATCCACAAAAATGGGACAGGCTGATGGCCGAGCTCTCTCCCCTACTCACAGAACCTGAACATGCCTCGGCACAACTGGTGGAGTGGCTTAACTTTTTCTCTCCGGGAAATCACGATGATCGCACAATCATTGTGCTCTGGTGAAATTAATGCGATAGCAGGTGGCTATTCATGGCAAATATAATTACATGCAAAACTAAGGATGGAAAAACCATTCAGTATGTCGATGAAGTCATCGGCTCTGGCTCAATGAAAGACGTTTATTTTTCTCCGGATAAATCATATGTCGTAGCCTTCTACCATAAACCTCAGAATGAACAGGCCCGGGAACGAATCAACATGATCACCGGGAGGTACCGGCAGAATATTTTTGAGCAGACGGGGGGAGATTACTGGAAAGGGCTCTTCTGCTGGCCCACAGATGTGGTTGAGCACGCTGATAAGGTGGGTATTGTTGTACCTGCTTACCAGCAGCATTTCTTCTTCCGGTATGGTTCCAAAAACAATGATTTCCTCGGGATCAAAGGACGAGAAAAGGAAGGGAAATGGTTTGCCAGTGCGAACAATCAGAATAAATTTCTGGATCCGCGTGAACGTGGCAATACGCTTAACTATCTGAAGGTCTGCATCCTTCTAACGCGTGCAGTCAGACGAATGCATGCTGCGGGCCTGTGTCATAGTGACCTGAGTTATAAAAATGTGCTGATAGATCCGGAACTAGGCCACGCATGCATTATTGATGTTGATGGGCTGGTGGTTCCGGGAAAATATCCTCCAGACGTGGTTGGTACACCTGATTTTATTGCCCCGGAAGTGGTGAAGACAAGCCATCTATCCAAAGACGATCCCCGCCGCGTATTGCCGAGTATCGCTACTGACCGGCATGCACTTTCGGTACTCATTTACATGTATCTTCTTTTCCGGCACCCGTTACGGGGAGGGAAAATTCACGATACCGATGATGAAGTCAGGGATGAGGCGCTTTCCATGGGAGAGCGGGCACTTTTTATCGAACACCCGACTGACAGAAGCAACGCAGTTAAGGTTAATCAGGTCTCATCGTTTTCGCTCCCGTGGGCAGATCCTGAGAAAATCCCGTACACCATTATGGGGCCCTACCTGAAACCTCTCTTCGACCGGGCTTTTATTGATGGGTTGCATGATCCGTCGAAGCGCCCTACAGCCGATGAATGGGAGAGCGCCCTGGTAAAAACCGTCGATCTCATCCAGCCATGCCAGAACAAGGATTGTGACCAGAAATGGTACGTTTTCAATGGAAAGACGAAACCCGTTTGTCCCTATTGCGGTACACCCTACAAAGGCAAACTCCCCATCCTGAATCTGTATTCGTCGAGAAAGGCTGGAACTTTCAGGCCAGATGATCACCGGCTTATGGTGTGGAGCGGTCAGTCATTATATGCATGGCACGTCAACCGACTGATTGCTCCTAACGAACGAACCACTGATGAGCAGAAGAAAAGGGTCGGTTATTTCGTCTTCCATAATGACCAGTGGTGGCTGGTTAACGAGGGGCTTAGCGGGCTCATATCACTTCCCGATCGGAAAACGGTCGGCATTGGTGAAAAGTTGCTGCTGGAGGACAACACCCAGTTCATCCTTTCTTCAGAGGATGGTGGACGGCTGGTAGTGGTACAACTCGTGGTGAATTAACTGATATTCATCACCAGCAAAAGGTAGAGTGAGGTAAAACGTTATCAGGCGTTTTGGTATGTAAATCAGATAAGCCCTGCTGCACGAGCGGGGCTTATTCCAGGAGTATTTGTGGGGTAATGGATGTCTTTGTTGGTATGAAATTTAGCTTTACATTAACCCTGACCTGACATTGTTGCAGCGCAGAGCTCAACTTCACCTGACAGGCCACTCTGGGCCAAAAACGGAATTTTGGTGGTTGTCTGGCGAAAGATACCTCAGCAGAATGAGACAATCACCTTTAAACATGACCTTAATTTTAGGGAAGGTGCGAATAAGCAGGTCATTTCTTCCCAAGCTGACTCGCTGATTAAAATTTCGCGGATCTGGGCCGATTTTTTTCCCGCAAACACATCGAATCAGCCTATTTAGGCTATTTTTTCCACCATTTCTGGCGTTATTTCCGTAAGCGTGCAGCGAGAACCGTATTGACGGGGATGTGTTATTCAGTTGGCAGTGCTACGCGCCAGGGGAGTAGTTCGCTGACCCGGTTTATCGGCCAGTCAGCAATGACGTCAAGGACATAACGGAGGTAGCTTTCTGGCTCCACTCCGTTCAGTTTGCATGTCCCGATCAGGCTGTACAGCAGCGCTCCCCGCTCTCCTCCATGATCCGAACCGAAGAACAGGTAGTTTTTGCGGCCCAGGCTGACCATCCGTAGCGCATTCTCAGCTATGTTGTTATCTGCCTCGGCCCAGCCGTCGTCAGTATAGTAAGCCAGCGCCGGCCACTGGTTCAGTACGTACGTGAACGCTTTCGCCAGTTCTGAGTGTCGCGACAGCGTTTTCACCTTTTCACGCAGCCAGCTTTCCAGGGATTTCAGCCGCGGTTTAGCTTTTTGCTGACGTTCTGCAAGGCGTCGCTTCGCCGGCATCCCCCTTATTTCCGCCTCGATGGCATATAACTCACCGATCCGTTTCAGGGCTTCCTCCGTCAGCGCTGACGGGGTGCGAACGTGCACATCGTGGATCTTGCGGCGGGCATGAGCCCAGCAGGCAGCTTCCGTTATCTGTCCATTGCGGTACAGTTCGTTGAACCCGGCGTACGCATCCGCCTGCAGCACTCCGCTGAACCCCGCAAGATGGGTCTGCGGGTGGATACCTTTTCTGTCCGGGCTGTAAGCGAACCACACTGCCGGCGCCAGCTCTGACCCGGCGTTACGGTCGTCACGAACGTACGTCCACAACCGCCCGGTCTTCGTTTTCTTATTACCTGGCAACAGCACCGGGACAGGCGTGTCATCAGCATGGAGCTTACCGTCAGTCAGCACATAGTCCTGAAGCGCTTCTTCCAGCGGTGACAGTAGCCGGCAGCATGCATCCACCCAGCCCGACAGCAGTGAACGACTCAGCTCCACGCCCTGGCGGCCGTATATTTCAGACTGGCGGTACAGCGGGGTGTGCTCTGCATACTTTGAGATCAGCACGCGGGCCAGCAGCCCCGGTCCTGCGATACCCCGCTCGATGGGCCGTGAAGGCGCGGGGGCCTGCACGATGGCATCGCACTGAGTACAGGCATGCTTTTCACGTACTGTCCGGATAACCCGGAAGGCGCTGCGCATCAGCTCCAGCTGTTCGGCGGCATCTTCACCCAGGTAACTCAGCGCACCACCACATTCCGGGCAGCATGACGCTGCCGGCAGCAGCCGTTTTTCGTCACGGGGAAGTGATTCAGGGAACGGTTTGCGGGTACGGGTCTGCCGCAGCGGGCGCTGCACGGCCGGGTCATCCACCCGGCCGGTAAGGGTATCGCTTTCTTTCTGCAACTGCTTAAGGTCGGCTTCCATCTTCGCGATACGGCGGGAGACTTTTTCGGAGCGGCTGCCGAAGTTCATCCGGCGCAGCTTATCCAGTTGCGCCTGCAGGTGATCTATTTCGCGTTCACGCTCGTTCAGCTTTTCCAGAAGGGCACGGTTCAGCGCCTCCTGTTCGGCAAGGAGACGTTTCAGTTCATCGATATCGTCAGGAAGTAAGCTGTTCATACCGGGTATATTACCAGGCTCATTCAGCGTCGACCAGGATAAAGAGGCCTACAACATAGTCAGTGACGTAAGCAGTCTTTTAGGCTGCCGCCAGTCGATACCTTCAAGGAGCATCGCCA
>OKFY01000040.1_pt1 | contig 89726 bp, 106 predicted proteins | sample 1610971 | NCBI WGS metagenome assembly OKFY01 (sample SAMN04436702, study PRJEB24849) | human gut metagenome | biome: human gut; feature: NICU; material: stool | host: Homo sapiens | place: USA: Saint Louis, MO | collected 2010-08-03 | reverse complement strand
ATAATGTTCTTCCAAAAACATTCTCACCTGGGTATGATGGAGGAAGGTTTTTACTAATGTCTAATGGCTTGAAAGATATGAGATATCAAAATGAAAGCGAAGAGAAAGAAATTAAAGAAAATATTAATAAAATAAAACCAACAATAAATAATGACACATATGAACTTTATGGCATTGGGAATTGTACAGCTATAAAGTTCAAATAAAAGCAGGCGCCTAGTTGGCGCCTATTTATTAGTTTATTTTTGACCAAATCCAATTATTTGGAGATTGCTCAACACACACATACACTTGGTTTGGACCAGTTGATGTATCTCGCCAAAATGTTCCTGAATACTTTTCTTCTGCTACAGGCAATGTCCCTGCGTTTGCTCTAATTAGCATTCTTCCATTATTCTGAGTAAATGACTCAAGACTTCCTGAATCATCATATGCCCTTAGACCGCTATCCCCTGTGGATCCGTAGGACATAACATAAGATCCAAATTTAGGAAGCCTGTATATTATATATCTACCATCTCCATCCTTCACTCCTGATGCAAAATCAATACCATTAATTACAATGCTGTTTGGAAATGAAACAATATTCCTTGGGTTAGAAGTAGGTATCGATGGAACATTTACAGACGCCCCTTTTTGAGCGACAAGTACATTAATAGTACAACCCATGCAGTTCTCTATATTAATGTCAGTTGTTCCATGATTTGCTTCTGAGTACCCAACATTTATCACAGATTGATTTCCATAAACGACATTTACACCATACCTAGCATTGTAACTTGCATCTATGCCATCAATAATATTACCCTGCAATGTCATTGGATTATCAGGTGGTGGAATATAACTCTCACTAGAGTGAATAAAAACAACACCATCCCAACCAGTTGATGAATCTGTTGGCATTTCCCCGTAAGATGGACTTCCATTCCACCTGGCAGTTCCTCCATAAATTTGTATTGAATTTGCTCCCTGTGCGAATCTTACCCCTGCATAACCATTGTAATCAAAGTTACAGTTTCTAAACTGACTATAATAAGGCGTATGCGCATTAGCAACATCCTCCCATAGATCGATACCAAATTCTTTAAATTTGATCCAGTTGCAATTTTCGGCATCCAAAGTTCTATGCAGCCTAAGTCCTGTACCTGTATACCCATTAACAGGATCCCATGATTCAGGTTCAAAGGTGATGTTTTTATAAGAGCTTTTTGTTATTTCATTGCGAACTGCTTGCTTTGCAGAGAACCCACCAAAGAAAACTATTTTTGTTTTAGAACCATCACCATAATATTCTCCAGTTGAACCGCCTTCAATATTATGCCCATTGGTAACAAACTCATCATTCATATAATAAACGCCAGAAAAAAGCACATATTTCTGGTGCTCCAGTACCGATTTAATGGCTGACGGGTCGTTTGTCTTTGTACCATCTGCTCCGTACATTTCAGGTGTATACCGACCGTTTACCTGTCTAACCCACCGTCCTGTCGCTACCCCTGTCACGGCAATGACTGCCCCGCCATCGTCAGGATCGTTAGATGCGGCATTCCATTGGAATATACCGCCACCTTTATTGCTTCCTGGTCTATATGAGTCAACAGTTATTAGTTGCCCGTTGCTTTCTGCTACAACTGTTCTCAACTGAGATACAGATGAGCATTTACCGACTAATTTAAGCCCGTCTATCGCATATAATTGCCCCCTGATAACAGCATCGCCAACGCTCAACCACGCACCAACACCTACACCACCAGTAGAATCTGGAGTCGACCCAGCAGGAACTACCTTAGGGAATACGCCATCCCAACGATAATACTCGCCGGTAGACGTATCACGCAGAACCTGGTTTGGTAAGGTTAATGAGGCTCCGGCTTGGAACGAATCTATTGTGATATAGCCAAATGCGGATATGGCCTGTTGCGCCACCCAGCGAAGCCCCTCAATCGTGTAATGCGCATGTCCAAATCTGTCAATGTATTGCTTAGCCATCGACGTGACAAACTCGTCAATTTTCCCCGCGTTGAATTTTAGATCTTGCGGCTTTTCGCTTGGTACTGGCTGGTTAGTTGGTGTAGTGCTCATAATTTTCCCATTAAAAAACCCGGCGCAGTAGCTGGGTCTTGTTGGTCGGTGAAGGTTCTCATTGGTAGATGGCGTCGCTGTACTCTGCGACGGTAAGAGATACCGTGTTATCTGTATTGGGCTTGATGCTGTTGACCGTCCATAGCTGACTGTCCAGTTCTGCCACAGTCGCTATGAGATAGCGCGACGGGAGTTGCACTGTGTCTCCGTTCCATATGTTGAGCTGAATATTGGGAATTGCCGCAGTGAAGCCGTATTTTGTGTCGCTGCGGGCCGTTGCTGGATAACGCAGGGTCGGGTTTCCCATGCTGTCAGTTACCAGCACATACATAGATCCGGAAAACGTGATCGGCTCACTGGTATCGAAGTCATTACCGGTGCGGCCGGTGATGTAACCCTGCTGCTGGTTGCTGTCGTAGATGTCAGGCATCTGAATGACGCTTCCTACCTGGATAATCCCGTCCTCAAACACTTTGGCGTTCATCTTGACCCGGGAATAGATAAGACGTTTTGTTTCGCGCAGCGCGCGTTCCCGAGCCTGGTACTCGTTACGGAATCCAACTATCTCAAGCTTGTTCGGGTTCTCCGCTTCCTGCTCGACTATGGCGCCGTTAAGTACGCGATAGTTGATGTACGTCTTGTTATTCGTTGTCGGGTGAACGTAGGAGACCTGAACGCCGTCGTAACCACCAGGCAGCGTGGCCTCATACGTCATTTTGTACTCATCCGTCTTCATGTTCGCCCGGTTGAATACTGCCGCCGGGTAATCGACTTTCTGATCTCGGGTGAACGTTAGTACGCCGTCATCCCAGTACGCCATGACAGACGCGGCGTTACAGATAGCCTGCACGCGGTCGCCAAGAGAGTCGTTTTCATCATCGAAGGTGTAATCGAAGTATCCGAGTCGCTCATCAGCCAGGCTTTCAGCGATGGAATACAGCCCGTACAGGTCAATGCTGCTTTCTGGCTGGCCGCCCATTACGAGCCAGGTATGTGCAACAGCATCAGCAAAGGAACGCGATGGACGCAATGTATAATCCACAGTCTGTGTCGTCAGGTTGTAACTGATAGTCTGACGAGTAACCAGAGCGTTATATTTTCGGTCACGGCTTCCCAGTGCGTTCTCTGTTGCCCGCACCTTGACGCGAACCAGAGTATCGGTCGGATGAACTACGTTGCTTCGGATGTTGACAGCGTGTATTTCCTCAACCTTAAGAATTGATGCATCATTGGAGTTGTTTGTCCGCTGGAAATTGATGGCATATTTACCAAACCCTCCTGCCGGGATTATTTTATCAGTGCGATAAAACACTTCGCTGGTCGACTTATGAGGCGTTCCCTGATGATAGGTGAAGGTCTGTTGTGTTCCTGGGATCTGGTTGTAATCGTCATCGATTTTCCAGATTGTCACCGTCCAGTCAGTCCAGTTACCGCCACCTAGTGATGACTGTGTATGTAGCCATAGTTCTGTTGACTCAACCGGCGAGAAGAAAGGCCCCACAACAAGCGCCTCATTATCGTTTAGAATGAATTTCGTCGTGTTAATAGTGGCTGTAGATGGAACGGTAGGCGGACCCTGCAAATCTGTCATGGTGAACGTGTACCACTGAACAGGGTCTATAACGGCACCATCATCACTCTGCACCGCAGAAATCAGCGTGCCTGAAAAAAGTACATCTTCAGTAACGCTGCCTGATGTCGTGTTGTAGGTGACGTTAATGGTGAATGTGACGGAGTGTGGTAGCACGAGCCCCATGAAGTAGTCGAACTCAGCCTGCCTGACGATTTTCATCGCTATCTGGCCGCCAGCATATTCACCACTTACCACGGTATTGGCAGTTGCCGATTCTACCGGGAAATTGTCGCTTTCGTTTGGCCCTGGCATCTCCTGCCCGTCGACGTCATCGAACGAATAGCCCTCGTTAATAGTCGGTATTACCTCACCAGGCTGATAAAACTGGTATTCGGCACCGGCCATCGATCCGAGACTCGACTCTGAGTAACGAACAGATTCATAGTCATACTTACCGATACCGATACACATCCACTCAGTGACATATTTCAGGCCACCATCGTTCTCACTCTGGCGCACATATTCAAACATCGATTCCTGGATCAAGTCTGGAAACGATCTGACCTGTCCGTAAATATCAGGCTTCGCTTTGTATACCCTGGCGGTATTCGTTTGCCCGGTCAGACTGTTGTTCGGAGAATCGACAGTGTTTCCACCGTTATTGGCTATTGCTGGCTTCGGGGCAAGGAATGAAAACACAGCGCCAACAACTTTGAAGATCGGGCTGAGAATGTCGCTAATGATGCCCTTTGGCTGGTCGAATATCTGGATGGTATCCAGTTCGCTCAACTCAAACGTCAGCTCATCATCATCATTTAACATCACGCCGTTTCGGACGATCAGCAGATCACGGTGAAAGTTGCCATCATTGGACAAAAGCCAGTCATAAAAAAGGGTGCCGTTTGGCACCCTGCAACGCAACTTAGGCGTTCCTGGAAAATTCGATATCTCAACCAGCGCCATATTCGAAAAACTCCACTTTAGTGAAAGCCCGCTGAATAACCAGTAACGAGTCCATGCGCACGCTGCCGTTCTCGCCCCGCGAGTGCAGCGCCTGCCGGTTAAGTACCAGGCCAACGTGCGCCGGTTGCGCGCCGCGGTATCCGACAAATATCCCGCCTTCGACCGGCTTATCGACCTGGCGCCAGAAAACGACGTCACCTTGATAACAGGTGAAGAAGTCCTCACCGGCTTCGTAGTCCGGCGTCTGGTGCAGCTCAATTCCGAGAACGTGCCGGTAATACAGCACGCACAAGCCCCAGCAGTCGACTTTCTCGAACGAGCATGCCCGGTTAGCCCACGGTACTCCGATAACCCGCCGGATAAATTCATCTTTAGTCATGCGGATTCCTTATAGGTACTGGAGTCCAGTGTATTCGCGGGGATCGTATAATTTTCCAATATTATTATTGAGCGGGTTGGTCACAGACAGGGTGACAGACGCGGCGTCGGCATCGATATCGACGGTCTTGACGTATAACTGCCAGGACTTAATCGGCACCGACACATCGCCGCTGTCGAATATCTGCCGCGTGGCCGTGATGGCTGTCAGCCTGGCCGCACCCTTCCACTGTTTCATTAGCGCTTTGATGTCCGACGACAGCCGGCCTAACTTCACCGTCGCGTCGATCACCGGCGTGCCGCTCTGCTGACTCTCTTCGATTTCAAAGCGCGCTGGCGTGTACGTCTGGCCGCCTAGCGTCTTCGCAAAGAACTGCTTGTCGACCAGGCGGACATAGCCAAAGGATGGATGGTAGAACGTGATGGTATCGTACAGACCGCGCGTCGGGCGCTGCTGCTTATATTGGCGGAAATTCATGTTTAACCGCTCCTAAAAGTAAACCCCTTGTGTCTTTTGCGCTTTCCCGCCACACAGTTTCTAACTGTCGCGTAATCAAAGCCCATACCCCTAATTTCTTTTTCTCCACATAAGGTGTACTCCTCACCTGAACTCAGTCGCGTAGCAATAACTGGCGCTGAGAATCGGTGATGATTCTGTCCAGATTTTGGCACCCTCAGCCCATGAGTTAAGGCGTGAATGTTATTGTCAGAGTGAGTGCACCATTCCAAATTACTCACGGTGTTATTCAGCTTGTCACCATCGATATGATTTACCACCTCTCCTTCAGCGCCACTTCCCAAGAAATGAGAGGCGACAATCCTATGAACACTCAATTGCTTGCAACCATTTTCATTGCATAGCGTTACATGAGCGTACCCACGAACAGTTCTTGGCTTAAGAACTCTTTCTTTGATATTCCTTCCATCAGAAGTAAGCCTCGCAAGGCTGGTAATCAGCCCTGATTCTGAAACGGTATAAAAACCTTCATAACCATCTATTGGCATTACGCGCATGATTCATTTTCCAGTGGCTTATATATCACTGATTATATCATTTTATGTAGGCATTACGGAACTCTCGGTAAAGATTCCGGGTCCCGCCCGTCCGGATAGCCAGTCACCACGATATCAAGCATTGAAGGCCACGGCGGCGGCAGCTCAACAATTACGTCGTCAAACTCGTCATCGGCGTTGTAGAGGTGGTTCGCGATAACGGTTCCCGTCCATGTCACCACCCCTCCGTCGATGCTGGTTTGCACCGGCATCTGAGTGAAGTGAAGCTGCTGCAGCTGCAGGCCGCTGCCGCCCAGATTGATATTCATACGGAACCAGTTCAGGCCCCGGTTGAGGTAGTTAGGACTGCGTAGCCATTGCTGGAACGCTCGTTCCTCAGCCAGAGTGAAGATCCACGTCAGTGACCAGGTCACTTTCAGGTCGTCGGTTTGATTCTCGAAGATGGCCGGGCCGACCGCAGGCTGATCGGTCTGGAACCCGGTATCGAGCGTCATGTTTTTGCTGGCCTTCTGCGCCAGCGGCAGCCAGTCTGGATAGTCGATAATTGGCATCAGCCCTGCCCCCTCGGCGTGCGTTTGGCGGTAGTATTTCCTGTAATTGCTTGGCTCATAACACCACCATTGTTCATATCGGCAACGAACGCCTCGACAGTCAGCGTATTTCCAGTTTGCGTGGCTCTAGCGTCATACATGTGCTGCCCTGATGACATATCATTGAATATGACACTAACCTGAATACCACTTCCGCTCTGCATATCCTTGTTGCTGATCACCCTGCCGTTGTCGCCCGGTATCATGTACTGCTTACCGGTGCTGGCCTGGTAAATCTCCGGCTTCCCTCGCTCACCGACCTGATAAAGACCCCCTGCATTCACCGGGCCGCCATTGTAACGCATGCCAGTGAGAGCTAGTCCAGAAGCAAGACCTACCGTTGAAGTAATCCCTGCAGCAGCAGGCGCAGCATTCCCGCCAAGAGTTGCCAGAGAAGCCATTGCAGCAGCCGGTGCCCATGCCGAAGAGACAAGAGCGGCCTGGGCAATTGAAGCGGCAGATGAAGCTGCGCCAATTGTCTGGCCTATAATCATGTTCTTGATGGCTTCTACACCCATTTGAACCATGCTGTTAATCACGCTGTTCAAAATGGTATTACCCAGAGATCGAAGCGCCTCCTGAGCGCTCATCGTTCCAGTGAGAAGGCCTGTCAGGGCGTTTGAAGCGTTGCCAGCAAATGCATCAACTGCACTCGTTAGCATGTTGTAGCCAAGGCTCTGCTGACTGAGAAGCTCCCACTGTGCGGCAGTTCTTTGCTGCTCATACTGCGTATCGGCAGCATTTTTGAGGGCTAATGCATTCTGGTGAGCCAATAAACCCTGCTGCTCGAACTGTTGGATAAGGGCCAGTTGCTGTGCGTGCTGATTAGCTAATTGCTGCACTGGATCAACCTGTGCAACAGCCTCCTGCTGCGGGGTTACAACCTGTTGGGCGCGTATCTTCGCCAAATTCGCCTGATGATTGGCCTCAAGCCGCTCAGCAGTTTTGTCGTACTGCTCCTGGCTAATCTTCTTGGCCGCCAAAGCGGTTTTCAGATCCTCAACATCCTGCTTATAGCTGGCGTTTTCTCGCGCTTCTGGCAGGAGCTTCTCGGCTGCCGCCTGCGCCTTAATGGCATTGGCCGTGTCCCATTTTTTGGCCGCATACTGACCGGCAAGTGCTATCTGCTCTTTGGTGGCACCTTTCCCGAGCGACTGCTGCGCATTCAGGATCGCCTGCTCACGGCTCAGCTTATTAGTTGAGTCGGCGGCAAGTTCTGATTGCTGTTTCAGGTTCGCCAGCTTCTGAGCTATAGACTCAGCCTGGGAGGCCCCCTTCTTCTGCTCGGACTGGAGAGTCTTCTGCGCCTGCGTGTTTTTATACGTAGCGGCAGCGTCATCCTCCATCTGTTTGGCGTGCGGATCATCCTTAGCGAATCCGGCATCTTCGGCAGCATATTGAGCCTGCAACCGTGCGCGAGCCTCACCCTGGAGCTTCGATAGTGCCAGGTTACGCTCAGACTGTTTGATCAGGTTCTTCTGTCCGGCGGTAAGGTTATCCGTGGAATTATTCAGGCTGTCTACGTTGATCTTCGCGTTGGCTGCCTCTCTTGCCAGATCAACAAGCTTACCTGCCAGTTCAGCAATAGCTGACTGCCCATCTTTGGATGAGGACTGCATTTCCTGGAGTTTTTTCGCCAGTTCCTGAAGTGCTTCCGGAGACGGGTTATTGCTCAGATCTGATAGTTCTCTTGCCAGATCAAACGCTGATTGCTTGCTGATGCCGAGGCGTGATGAAAGGGTGCTCACCGTTGCAGAAAGCGAGTTAACAATACCTGAGGCATATTGTCCCTGGCTGTTGGCCTGTTGAATGGCCTGACTCCAGTCAGTGGTGGTTACGCCAAGAGCTGACAGCTCATCGTTGAATTTCTTGATGCTTGGCGAAGCACCGCCCACCGCCGCCAGTGCGCGATCACCTAAAGTGATGAAAGCATCAGACGCGTCACTAATGGCCTTCGGAATCTTTGAGATGGCCTGGTTATACTCGAGCAGCGCCTGATTTCTCAGCAAAGTAGCTACGTCGGCATTTACGCGCGCCAGGGCGGCATATTTGTCTGAAAGTGCGGCCACACCTTGCGATGAAATGGTGATCACCTTATCCATCGCTTCAGCTGCGTCTTTCAGCGCATCCATGGCGTTCTTACCGCCATTCAGCGAAGTAATCAGCACGCCTGCCAGTACCGAACCAAGCGCGATTATGGCGCCAACGACTGCACCTCCAGGACCGAATGCACCAGCAAGCTGTGATCCCTGCTGAGCGAAAGCTACCAGAGCAGATTGTCCACCCTGCACCTGGATAATGAAGTCCTGAACCTGGTACCCGGCCTGCTGCATGCTGGTTTTCCAGCTACCAGTGCCTTTTGCGCCATTTTCAACACCAGTCTTCATGTCATACAGGCGACCAGTAAGCTCGCCGATCTTCTGCTTCTCTTCGTCGGTGGCTTTCGACCCTGCGCGCAACTGCGCGGCCAGGACTGCGGCACTACGCGCGCCATTCTCCTGCGCTTCATCCAGCACAGCCAGCTGGTTACCCAGCGCCTCGATGATGGATTCGGCACGACTGAATTCACTACTCGCGCCGCCGGTACCGCTGCGGGCCTCTTCCATTGCGCGGGCGATGCCGCTCACGTTGGCGTTAAGCTTGCGCAGCTGGTTATCCATCGAATTGGCATAACCTGCCAGCTCAGTAAACGCGGCCCCGGTTTGAGACGTGCTGTTATCCAGCCCGTCAAGTTCTTGCCCAGTCTTTTTTGTTGAACTGTCGATCTGACTCAGCGCGTTCTGCACATCCTTGGCACCGTCAAGAAGTTGAGCGGTATCCAATGCGATGGTGATATCAATACCACCCAAATTTTCCGACATTGCTATTCTCCATGGATACGTTAGCTACTACTTCATTGACCGTTCTTGCTGTTCGCGCATCATTTTTTCCTGCCAGCGACGCTCGTCATCATCCATTACTGCGTCGTATTCCTCTCTGGTAAGCCCTTTCTGGTCTGGGTATTTAGCGTTCAGGAGCAGCGCAAACTCTGTCATCGTCAGGTGTGCGGCATCTTCACGTGTCATTTCGAAATCGGTGCGGGCAGCATTGATGTACTCAATGGCGTTGAATGCTGTTGTGGTCGAGTTGGTTTCATGCCGCTGCAACTTCCTGACTTTGGCTTTACCTATAACGCCGTGGGTCATTAGGTGTTGGGCGATGACAATAATGTCGTTACGGCTTAGCGCGCCTGGCCGATAAACTATGTATCTTGACCACCCTTTCCACTCCCCTATCATCGGGGTTAAATCATCTTCACAGCACGCCTGGACCACCTGCATGGAAACAGAAAGGATCTTTTCAGCCATGCGATAAAGTTGTGGTGATAGCCACTCAGGAAGACGCCCAAGATTAGAAGCGCATGCTGCAATCAGGTTTTGCACATCACTGCCATGTATGGTGGCGTATGCAGAAACGATTTCTTCAGGCGTTCCGATTCTGGTCATTGCAGCGAATGATGGCCTTAGTAGGTACTCTTTCTCTCCATCCTTTCTACTTGAAAGGACAACCTCACCAATGTCTGTTAAAGGGATCATGCTCTTGCCTTAATGATTATTATCAAGGGCAGCGTGCTGCCCTTTGGAATAGCCATTAGCTGACAGTGACAGCGCAGGCGTTAGAAGTTATTTTCACTGGTGTTCCGGCAGAGTCGGTAACTTCGCAAGTGTATGAACCAGCATCACCAGAGACTGCGCTCGCCTTGTTGAACGTCGCTGTAGTCTGACCGCTCACTGCTGAGCCATCTTTTTTCCAGACATACGTATACGGAGCTGTACCGCCTGTAACTGCTACGCTCATGTTGAGCGCTGAGCCAGTCGCAACGGTTTTCGTTGAAGGAAGGTTGGTTGTGAAGGCAAGCGCATCGCCAGCGATCTCAAACACAACCGTGTCGGCATCATAGACTTTCCACTCACCGGAGAAAGTTGAAATATCACTGGTACCGAAGTCACCTGACCAAGAGGTGGTGTTGAAATACCCCATGATGTAGGTGCCAGCGTCTTCCCCTGCGAAATCAAAACGAACCCAGACGGTTGGCTGACGGCCAGCCTGAACTTCATCGAATATGTATTTCGACATGTGGATCGCGCCAATCTCTACAGACTTATCGTTCTTGCGGAACTCGCCGTCACCAGAGATTGTGAAATCCATGTTGTTGACCAGGTTTTCAACCAGACCCTTTGAATCATCAGCCTCAGAGCTGACCGTATTCATTGAGTAATCGAAACCTTTCGTGGTCATTGCGCCCAGTCGCTTCCACTCGGAAAGCGCGGGCACTGCGTCGGGGCAGCCAAAGGCCATGCGTAGCACAGCTACTTTCCCGATCAGCTTGCCAAAATCATTAGCACAGCCTTGCATGTGTACCTCTCAAATAAAAAAGGCCGCCGGATGGCAGCCTGATGGGTTGTGGATTGGGTTATTCGCCGTATACGCAGCGGAAGCGCAGCGAAAATACTGCCCGTCCCTCAGCGGTTAGCATTGGTTGAGGCATACCGTAGGATTCGATGTATCCGATGCAAGGATCTGCAATAGGATTAGCCTGTATGTAATCGATAATGCCCATAGCTGCGGTATTCGCTTTGCGGTCTTCATTGATGGCACCGATCACATCCAACTGAACAAAATAGGTTCCGCCTTCATCCTGCCTGAGTATGCCCCCTCCGGCAGGCTTAAAGACCATGAATGCCTCAGACTTATTGCCACTGTCATCCCAGAAAAAACTCTGACAAGTAAAAGCTGACGTAAGCCCGGCAGAAACCAGCATTGAACGCACTCGGTCGGCCATTGGTGGGGTCATTTCTTCATGCCTTTTGCAATAATTTCAGGGATTCGTGGCTTAACCTGCTCAAAAGCTTTTTTCAGGAATTGCGGCTCACCACCGGGTCCCCAATAAACGCCTTGCTCTGTACCACCACCAAACTGCTTGCCTGATCTGGTGGTTCCAAAGTGCGCCCTTGGTTGGCCCTTTAGCTTGCCGGGCGCATCATGAACATAGGCGGCATACGAGGCAGAAAACCCCACCTTTGCCGTAATTCGATTGCCGCTTGAATCAAAATCGATAAACCGAGAGTTAACGAGGGTTGATGTGTCTATTGGTGTTATCACAGCAGCCGACTCAAGAACCTGTTCAGATGCTAAGTACAAAGCCCGAATGATGCGGACACTTTTAACGTCCCCAATCATGCGGTTCAACTTAGCAATGGTCTGATCGATGCCTTTAACTTTGATACCCATAGCTAAACGCCTGTCAAAATTGCATAGTCATCCGCTACACGCTCGAACGTGTCGGCGTAGCGGATAACCTGCCGCACCTCGTCGGCACCAGCGACAACCGGGTCCGCTTCGGTCGATTCGCCAATCAGCAGATAATCACCGGCGGACGCCAGCGCGAACTCTGTCCAGACGGTATTCTTCACGACGATTTCGGCGCCCAGGGTTCCGATGCGCTTTGACAGACCGCCTTCGTAATCGCACATGATTATTTCCGGTGCGGCGTACCCATTAATTGGATCGCCGAATTCGTCGGTGCCAGCGTTCTGTTTACGCCAGATTGTTGCCTGAGCTGTATAGCTCCATGAAGCAATGCTCGACATCAGCCCTCCTTCCAGCGCAGCACCTTCGCGCCTGTCGCCCGGATGCTCGGGCAGTTGATATGCCACTCACCGTCCGATTTTACGTAGCCGTTAGTTTCCCGCCCCGTGTCGGTCATCACCCAGACGCGGGTGAATGAGCGCGGAAGGCCGTGCTTAACTGATTTGTACGTCATCAGCAGCCCCCGACTACCATGAACAGTCCGACGCTATTACCGGCACTGATCGGCAGCTCGCCGGTGCAGCCGCTGGTATCAAGCCGGGCCAGCGAGTCGCGCAGCCAGGTGATGCTGTCGTCGCCATATTCAAACGAGCGGGACGCGCCAGACGGCGCACCCTGCGATTTGATACGGCGAGCACCTGACGAAGTAGCCATAAGCGCGGCGGCGTACATCAGGATCAGCTTTGCGGTGCAATCATCGTATCCAGCGCCATCGAGGCACGGGATAATTTTGTTGACCGCGCAGAGAATCGGATCCAGCAACGCCATGGGAATGGTGTAACCCAATTCACCGAGGTACGCCTGCACGTCTGCCGCTGTGATTGGGTCAGCCATGGTTATTTCGCCTTTTTCGATTTAGCGGAGGTGTCTGCCTGCTCTGCCTGCTCTGCCTGCTCTGCCTGCTCTGCCTGCTCTGCAGGAGCATCTTCAGCACCAGGTGTGGCAACTTCAAGCTCCTGCTCTTCAACTTCACCAACGACCGATACTCGGCCAGCGAAAGCTGGCGGCACATCAACCGCAACAAACTCATGACCAACCGGCAGTTGCTGGAATACGCCGTTAATCGTTCCCCAGCAACCAGCCTTCTCGACTTTTAACTTTTTCATGCTCTCTCCCGAAGAAAAGGGGCCGAAGCCCCTTAACCCTGTGCGTTGAACACTTTAGAACGACCGTTGAAATCGCGTTTAATCTGCAGACCGACTGCACTCCAGACCAGAGTGTTGTAGTTGTCGAACGGGTTCTGGCGCGGGATCATGAAGGTACCAACCGGCGCGGCGATTCGCGTCTTGATGTACTGCGAGTTACGCACGTACGCGACAAAGTGGTTACCGGTCAATTTGAAGGTCTGGTTAATAGACTCAATGCGACCATAGCGCATGATGTATTCCAGCACGGTGCCTTCTTTAAAGCCGGCAGCGTTAGAATACGGTCGGTTCAGGTTGCGCATGATGTCTGGAGACACCCATACCTTCACCTTCTCCTGCACGTAGTTATCATCCAGCAGCTTAGCAAACGGACCAGTGAAGAAGGCCACTGATTGATCAGGAGTAGAGGTGGTCAGGTCGATATTCAGACCAGACGCACTCAGATCCACCTGGTTGGTGTTGGCGTGGTTGGTGATACCTGCGCCGACATACCCTTTCACCTTCACCTTCGCATCGCCTGACAGCATGTAGTCAGCCATGTCTTCACGGATAGCCGCAACGTGCGCTTCCTGATCGTCAGCCATCGCGTCGAGGTTTTCCGACTGCATGCCGTTCCATTCGCGCCATTCACGGCCGTAGCCAGTGTTGAAGATCGGAATTGGGTCACCAGCTTCGTCGTAGATGACTTTATCCAGCTCTTCCGGCACGTGGCCCGTCAGTGAGCGATGAACCTTGCCAGCGTCACTGGAAACGCGGTACAGCGCCGCCGTCTTGCCGATAGAAATCGGCGTACCGAGACCGAGCAGATCATCCAGCAGGCCGTTGCCTTCGTCATTACGGAAGACTCGGGTGGTGATGTTGTCCACTTCACGCCAGTAGTCTTTGGAGATCAGCGCTGCCTGGTTAACTTCCAGCGCACCGCCGTACTGGGCAGCAATGGTGTTCTGGTTGATGTTGAAGGATTCACGCTGCATCAGCAGCTGATTCCATGCCTGCTTCACCTGGTTGTGCTCGGTGATCAGCTTTTTGTTGAATACGATCATGCTCATGCGGTTGCTTTCCCTGATTTGCGAACTTTCACGAGCTGAGCTTCAGCGCCAACGGTGATTTTTTCGCGTGAATAAAAGAGGACCTGGTCGGTGGCTGGCGTGGTTGCCTTGGCAAGCGTGCCGTCACCGGCAGAAACCAGGCCTTCGTTTTCCAGCAACACTTCGCCTGCTTTGACCAGCATGTGGTAATCCACATCGTCTTCGCACATGATGGCCGCGCCAGTATCACCTGCAGGAACAGAGTCGCGAATGTCACCGCCGCCGATATAGTTATGCTGAAGAGCCAGAGCCACGCCTGCGCCGCCAGCGACATTGTGAACAGACAGTTTCCCGGTGCTGTCGAGCATCACCAGAGATCCAGGCTTAACGGCCGCCGCCATGATTGCTTCAATGACCTGCGGGTCATTCTTACGGGCCGGGCCCGCGATTACGGTATGGAAACGAGGTGCGAGAGCCATTATTCAGGTGCCTCCATGTTAAGGATTTCACTCTGAGCGCCATTCCCCTGGAATGCAGGGTTCAGACCGGTGCTGGTCTGGCACTGTGAGTACAAGTCGTTAAGCGCATCGCCAGCCAGCGAGTTGATCGCAGCTTCGGTCATGAACGAGAATTTCGCTTTAACAGCGTCACGTTTAGTTTTCAGTTCGCTTTCAGCGTTCGCCTGCAGCTGAGATTTCAGCGTGCTGATTTCATCGGTAAGCGGCTTCAGTGCCAGATTCACTGCAGCAGTAATAGCGTCAGAGTTGATCTGAGCCTGGCCCGGGTCGCCGCCACCTTCTTTCTTCTTCATCTGTTGGTTGTAGGCATCCCAGACCTGATCGTCGGTCAGCCCCTCGGTTTTAACGCCTGCGGCATTGAGCGCGGCGATCATCTTCTCTTTCATCGGGTTTGTTTCTCCGTTGGTTTTGACTTCGTACTCAGTTGGTTTGCGCACGACTTCGAGTGGCTCACCGACCAGCGCCACAGCGTTGTCATCGATGAGGTATTTCTGCTGGAAGAGTTTGTTGCCCTCTTCGTAGATGAATTTGTCCGGCCAGACGGTCACGACGTAGCGATACACATCACTGCCCGAAGGCGCGCGGATAGCCTCGCGCAGCATCTGGTAGATTTCGTCGAAGGAGGCGTCGGAGTTGTGTGTGAGGAAGAACTTCACCTTGTTCAGTAGGCCGTCTTTCAGGCTGTTTGCCGCGTCGATGAGGCTGGCGGTTTCAACCTCACCTTCCTGCCCGTCAGCATTTACGAACATGCCGACACCCTCTTCCGGCGTTCCGGCTCCCGGCTCGTCCAACAGGATGGCGATATGGTCGAATCGCATATTGCGGGCAATCCAGGAGTGTTTCTTCCCCTTCGACTCCCCGGCCTTTTTCTCTTTGTTGGTGAGCAGGCCCGTGGAGAGGTGGATCGGGTCGGTGTTGGTACCGGCGATCATCTCATCGAGGCGGTTAATCAGGCGTTTGCCATCAGGCTTTGTCTCAGCGACAGCCTTGTTGATGTAAACGTCCATGACGACCTGATCGCCGGATTTGCTGACGTTCTGCGCCCAGGCCCCGACGTGATAGGTGTTAATGGCGCGCGGGTCATTAGCGCTGACATACTTGCCATCTACCATCGGGTGCGGGAGAGGCATCAGCTTGCCTTCCATCGTCTGGTAGCTGTTGTTAATCTCCTCAGCAGGATAAAGCCCACCATTCATGACAATGTCATCGACGATGGGGACCGCACCACGAATGACGTAGTGTTCCTGACCGTTGATTGTTGTCGTGGAAATATTGGAGGCGTTAATTGCCAAGGATTTAACGTGGATGCTGGATAGCTTCACGCTTCGTCCTCATTGGTGGATTTCAGGCAATAAAAAAGGCCGCTTTAGCGACCTTGTTGTGTTTACATCAGCCCCATCTCTCGGAGCTTGTTCAGGTTGTGTTCTATCTTGCGCTTACCGTACTCACCGTGGAGCTTTTCGCATTCGGCGTTGTAGGCAAGCACGGCATCACCAATACCAGGGAAATAGCCGAGATGCTTCTTCACTTTCCCCGTTCGTATTTGGGCCACCCACTCCTCGCGGCTCTTAAACCAATGCACTCCGAAAAAGCCAGATGAGCAGTTCACTCTTACCTTTACGTTTGCACAATTTTCGTTTCGATTTGCAAGTCGCAAATTAGATAGCCGGTTATCGTTTCTGATGCCGTTGATATGGTCAATATCCATATCGTCAGGCCATTCATTATGCGCAATCAGCCAGGCTATGCGGTGGGCTTTATAGCCGTTGCCGTCAATTTTTAGTGCGCAATACCCATCCTTTCGTATGCTGCCAGCAACCATGCCTGAATACCTTGAGTTCCAAGCATTACACGCCCTAAGTGACTTAAAGTGTCCTAGAGGCCGATTCAACCAGGTGAAGAGTCCTGTTTCCGGGTTGTAATTGACGCACTCTTTCAGGTAAGCCGCAGCAAGCGCCTTATTTTCGTGACCCATAACTAATCGCTCCATTAGTTCGCTCATGATGATGCTGGAAGGCCCTGAGCGCAGGGCTTTTCGGGTGGCCGCCCTATCCAGCAAATCTATTTTATCAAATTAATCTTTGGTGGACTTCCAGTTTTCTCTTTCTTTGGTGAGCTTTTCAGTCAGTCCATCGTTATAGAGTTTCCCCTGATCATCCAATAGGCACGGGACATTGGCGCAGTAGCAATTGAAAGCATTGCCATCCTTCGAATAGAACCCGGCAACCTCTTCTGTCGAATAAGTTTTCCCGTGCCTCGCAGCATGGGTAGCCCTTGTCGTCGATTTCAGTGCAGAAATCCACAGGATGGCAGTATTCAGGCCAAGCCGCTCTTTCGCCCAATCTGTTTCGTTTCGCTGCGCGCGCCTTAATGCGCCCACCTGTTCAGTTTGGGCAACCGTTTTGGCTCTGGACATGCTCACGTCCAGCCTTTTGCTAATGACCGACGCCGTTTCTCTTGGGTTTATCCCTCTTGAAACGGCGTCGCTAATAACGCCTGCTAAATCCCTCCTGGCATCATCACTAATGCCACGCCAGTCACTGTAGGTTGTTACCCTCGATGCGGCTATTTGGTTGAGGTAAGCGGGACTGCTTAGCAGTTGGTGGATGCTGGTTTGCGCTGCATAAACTGGTGATTGCTGGGCAAGGTTTGTGTATGCACTGAACGTCCCCCTTTCGTACTCTGCCGCTACGTAATCCATCGCCCAGAGGTTTTGTTCGCCACCCTCCAGCAGATGGTCATCGAGAATAGCCTGCACTGCTTCCAGCAGGTCTGCCAGTTCCTGCGCCGACATGTCATAGATGAACTTGCCAGCGTTGACATGGTAGAGCCGCATATCCTCGCCGTGGTCGTGGCAAAGAAAGTGCCAGTTATGGCTGTTGGCTTCACGCTCCCGTCCGGTCAGGCGTTGGTCGAACAGAGCTTTTAGCGCCACCTTTATCGCGTAATACCGGTCCTCAATGTCGCGCTCCATCTTGCTGACGGACTTACGCGACATTGTGGGGTCAACTTTCGACCGTGGTATTACCGGACTTTTCGGCTTCAGGTTCTGGGTCGGCCAGAGGATCAGGTTTTGGTTTGTTGCCATCAGGCGGAACCTCATCATCAAGCTCAGGCAATGGTTGCAGTTCCCCAGCGGAGCGGATTTCGTTTTCGGTGATAGCTGAACGACCAAACGCGTTTGTCGACTTCACGGCCACGTCAGCGAGCTTGTCCATGTTGGCAATCTTCTCTGCCTGGCTCGGTGCCAGCAGATCTGACCACCCTACGGTGATTTCTTCATTCTGTGCGGGTGGAATAATGCCAAGCGTCCAGAATCGCGAAACAACATCGATGATTACATCGGTCAGGAATCCATTACGGCGGCTCATCCTGGTGCGCCCCCACCCTTTAGCGTCCTCAGTGCTGGCACGCTCACCAGTCTGCATACCAACTAGCTCTTTAACAGGGATAGGTACAGTCGCGCAGAACTCGCTCAGCGCGGTACGCCATGTCGGCTCTGGGTCAGCTGCCGTCACACTCAACACCTCAGCAGTGCCAGCCTGCATAAAGCTGGCGCTGTCAGTGCTGTCGTTAAGGCGACGGACCTGCTGATCAAGCGCTTCTGCAAGCTGCCCTTCAGCCACACCGAGCGCTTTCGCCAATGCGGAGAAGTTCGTCTTCTCACTGAACGAGTAGTTGAGCTGACGACTGGCGTTCTTCAGGAACCCCTCGGACGCCCCTCCGCTCACCTTCTCGATATCCAGCAATTTGTTGAAACCAGCCTCAAGCAGTGACTTTCCTGACGTCATTACGCCATCATCAGAGCCCTCGGACAGAATGATTACGCGATCAGGGTGGACGTTAATGATTCTGCCAGGACGCGCGTCATTATTCCCGTCAACCGGCAGCTCAGTGAACGAATACATAGTCACTTCGCCGAACGTTTCACTGTCAGGATTATCGTCCCATTTAACCGGATCGATTTGCGCTTCCCATGCAGGGATTAGCTTAACGAGTGCCTTTTCCTGCTGACGACCAACAACTGCTTTATCTACTGGCTCCCACCACTTCTTATTATCCTTAATTTGAAGCAGGATCGCCGAGTAACGCCCCACGAGGTTGCGTCGGTCTGCGCCTTTAATCTGCTCCCAGCAGCGTTTCAGCAGCTTATTGACTCGCTTATCCCAGTCTGTTTGCTTTGATGCGTCCTTTGTCTGGTCGCCTTCGTAAACATCAGGGTAGTCTTCCCAACACCCATCAAGCATGCGCGTCACTGCAGCACCGGCCACCGCATTGCGGCGGTATGCCCGGTAAAAGTCATCAAACGTGAGGTGAAGCGGATAGCCGAACTCTTGGTAGAGTCGCTGGCGTTTGGTATTACTGGTGCCGTTAAACAGCATTGAGAGGTTTTTATAGCGCTCCCTCTCAGCGCTGGAGTTACTGGCGCGCTGTTGTTTCATTTCGCTTTCGGTCACGATGTCCTCCGTCAGCGCGATCGCACCAACATGCCGGTGATTTTCTGTGGTGAATGTAGTACTCGGTAGCGGGTAGCATCCCAGTCATGGTCTTCTTGCTGGGTGTCGACGTCATCAGGGTTTTTATCGTCACGAACGAGCACCGGGATGCGGCTTATCCAGCCACGGCAGTAGTCAAATATGTAGAATGCTGGTTTCTCAGGCATGCCTGATTCCAGCTTCACGCCTTCAACCACCGCCTCGAGCATATCCGCAAAAAGAGATGCGCCGTTGATACGGGAACCTGGCTTTTTATCAGCTGGCAACCAGGTAACGCCCTGCGCTTCCATCTTCTGCGCGATCGATAACTCGTTATCGCCAGTGTTGAAAATCGCCCCGTCAGCTGGTCCAGGGATAACTTCACTACAGATGCCAGGCATGATGTGCAACTGGCCCTGCGTGACGCCGTCGATTTGAATCTCTTCCGGCTCGTCGACGTCTTCGCCCACCAATCGCCTGTCAATCCACGCCACGCCTTTAGCGACGTTGGTGGATGACATATTCAGGCCTTTATTCAGCTCTTCAGGCGGGCAGCCGTACCACTCGCCGATAAGGATCAGCGATCCGGCTGGCGGGCAGAACTGTCGTCCATCAGGCAGCTCGGCGGCAGTGCCATCGGCCTGCGCCCACCACAGATTAGAGAACGGCTTCGACTCCCCCCAGTCATGGGAGCGGTCGACTGTCCAGCTATCCGGTATCCGGAACGGCTTTATAACGTGCAGCGCTTCATTCCACAGGTGGTCAAAGCGTCCGCCACTGGTCACATCCCAGGAGCCCTCTACCCAAGCTTTACGCCGGTTAGGGTCTTTGATAGCCATCAGCGTTGCGATGTACTGGGGGTCGAGATACGGGTTCTCTTTGAACGATCCGTGGATAGCGACGCGGGTAAGCGTCACATCCTCTTCACGCTCAGTCTGCGGGTTGAATACCTTCTGCGTTTCTCGAATTATGGTCCCGCGCGGTGCTGGCTCAATGAAGCGCTTCTTCACCCAGGTATGTCCTATTCCGAATGGGTTAGTCGTACTGAACGTTTCCAGGGGAATAGGCTTCAGCATGCTACCGTCAGGCAGCGGGTAGTTTTCCGGCCTGAACGATGACCGTCGGCAGGAGAACATCATTTCGTAGAATTCTGGCGACTGCTGTTTCGTTAGCTCGTTAAAGCCGATAAACGGGAATTCCTGCCCGTGAAAATCCCAGTAGTCGTCCGCCTCCTTGCCGAAACGGAAGAGAAGCTCCTCACCTGTCGGCCATACCCAGCGTAATTCGCTCGCAGATGACAGATATCGAGCACCATCGTTGAACAGGCGAAACATACGCTTCGACTGAGTGATGATATCGGCAAGGTTCTTATATTCGGTGTCAAAGATGACGCCGCGCCAGAACGAGCCATAGCCCACGCCGACATTACGCCGGAACCTGGCTAACTGCGCAGCGGTCTTACCCGGGCCACGAGTTCCCTCGAACAGGATTTCGTTACACGGGCAACTCAGCGCCAGAGACTGAGATCCAGGCAGTGGCTTCCATACAGCTTTGTAATTCATCCACCGAGCACCCCGTCCTGTTGTTTCTGTGCTGCTGCTTCCCAGTCGTCCACGCTGTCACTGGTTGGCACCAGCATGACGTTATGCGTGACTTCTTTCGTTTCAGCCTTGTTCTCGATGCTGTACGCCTCACGTTCGAGGCCGATCAGCGTCTTAAGGCTGTCGCTCAGGTCTTTCATGGATTTAACGCGGGAAGGCAGGCTGATTATCTTGTGGTACAGATCGTTGAGCTTATCCTGACCTTTATCATCCTCACGACGCATCAGTTCACCGAGCATCTCAAGCGCTGCCACGTCGCCACACTCACCGGCCAGCTCATCGAATAGCATGTTTGTCAGTTCGCGAGCCCGCCGGATGTCTCCACGATGCTCCATGCGTACCGTGGCAATCACCTCGGCAGTCGCCTCTATCAGTACGCGTTCGGTCAAAGTGCTTTCGTTGCGTACCGTTCTGCGTACCTCCTGTTTGCGTACCAGATCGTCAGCCTTTTGCTGAATCTTCGCATTCAGGTCGCGCGACCAGTCGTCACGTTTGGCACGCTTACGGATAGCTCCTTCGCTAATACCGTGTTGTGATGCTATTTCGCGGAGGGACATCACTCCGGCCCGGTACGCCGTCTCGATGGCCTCCCAGTCCGGTTTGCTCATTCGTTACTCCGTTGTTACTTCTTCTGTCTGCTCTACCGGTACTGGCGTGAACTGCACACGCTTCACATCTCCAGGAGCGAAATACAGCCACTCGCCTGTCTCGGTCGCCAGTGGTACAAAGCCGTTAACCAGCTCAGGCTGACGTCGTGACATCTTGCCAGTGAAGGTTTCGCCTGTCTGGGTGGTTAACGTGATTTGGTAGATATCTGACATGATTACCTCTTTGCCTTGTCGCAGCTGTTACTCTGCTTCTCAGAAGTGCCTGGCCACTTACGGCTTACCCGTCAGCAAGATGTGATCACCATCCTTGCGGGGTTACACAAATCATTATCGAAGCCCCTCGGTGAAGAGCCTCTGTAATGTCGCGATCAACCAATCAGCAATTCCGGCTGGGTCACCTGCATGATGTGCTCATGTTCAAGCGCCAGGACGCGCTTCTCTTTCTTCCGTTCGTTCATCAACCGGCTGCCAATCGTGCCTTTCAGCTTCGAACGTGTTTCTTTGATGGCATAGCGGTGCTGCATTTCTTCTCCCATCGCCAGGCGCCTGCTAAGTTGTTCGGCCATCCAGTTAAATGCGGCGATGTATTGCTCTTTAATAGCGGTAGCTACTTTCCCGGTAAAGCCCATTACCAGCATCATCCACCCGTCTTTTGTGATGTTGTACATCAGACGCATTTCGCCTTTTTTATCGAGATATTCAACGGGCTCAAAATTGAGCCGGTTAAAATCAGGCGAGCAATCAACCTCCAGCCGCTTGATAGCACGCAGAACGTTTTTATGCGCTTTGCCGAAATAGCTGGCGATCTTCATGGATGTAGTGATGACCTTCCCGTTACATGGCATGACCATTTCGCGGAAGTCGAAGGCCGGAATAACTGATGGATTATTCATAGCGTCTTTACCTTTTAGAAAGATGAGCCTGTTCGCACAGAAAAGCCGCCCCGAGATGGTCGCCACCATATACGGCAGTTCCCAGGCTCAGCTTTCTGAAAGACTCGGGATTGTCATGCGCTGCGATGCGCGGTTTACTGCGGGCATAAAAAAGCCCCGCAATCGCGAGGCTTGATTAAATCATTTAAATTCAGATAGATATAATCACTCAATAAATAGATATTCGTTGAATTGAATAGTTATAAATAGACATGACCAACTGAAATATTTTTCAATTTTGCTTATTTAAGGCACTGCGTGTTGATGTATTCCTGCAGCGCTCTTAATGCTGTTTGGTCACTGACGATTCCGGATCGGATACCGAGAACGTTTCGTCCAGCAACTGGAGAGAGTTCGACGGTGGCATCATTGCCCATGCCGGAGGAGCCGGAGGTTTCTGTTGTGGCTGGCACTGGACACTTGCCTTTGACGAGCACCCGGCCACCATTATCAAGCTTGCGCTGCAGAGCATCATTTTCAGCTTTCGCATCTGCTAATTCCTTCGTGTATTTGGCATCCAGTGCAGCAACGTCAAGCTGGCGCACCTGCATATCGTTAATGGTGGCGTTCGCCAGGCTGAGCTGCTCAGTGGCTTTATCGCGTTGGTCTTTATAGGTGATGGCGTTGTCGCGATAGTGGTTCACGAAGAACGCCAACACGCCGATTACCACCACAAGCAGTTGCAACCAGTAACGCCTTACCAGTGTGCCAATCACGATAGAAACAGAGCGCGCTCCGCCTCACGCCGACGGGTAAGCCCATTCAGGACCTTGCCACCTGCTTTATTCCAGCGCAGGAATTCATCTGCAGCTCCCTTCACATCTCCATCATTCAGCTTTCTCAGAAGAGTAGATGTTGATAGTGCTCGTGAACCGACGTTATAAGCGAATGAAACCAGGGCATCGAACTGTCCCTGAGTTAATTTAACCTTTGCCATTTTGAGAACATCATTCTCATAACTCACCAGGCCAGTTTTTAACAGACGATCAGCAGTTTCCTGCTTAATAGTCATTCCAGGCTTAATTGGCTTTCCATCTACAGGATGAGTCCACCCATAGCCAATGGTCCATGGAGCACCACCAGTTCCAGGATCAGGATATGCAGTAAGACTGCACCCCTCGAAATCCTTAATATTCTTTATTCCTTTCTCACTGGTTTGCATTTTTCATCCCCGTCAGACGTTCCCAGAAGTACGTCAGTGCAACGGAGCCCATTGCCCCGCTAATTCCTGACGTAACCAGAATCATGTAAAGGCTAAGCCCGCTTTCAACGCTGATCAGTCCACCAATGAGACCGGTAAATCCGGACACTGCAATTTGCGCCAGCGCGTTGATCCAGCTCCAGGTGGCTTTGTTCTGCTTCACGTCAATAAGGTATCGGACCAGGCCGCCCCAGCATGACAGAGCAAGGACAATCAGCCATGACACTCCGGCAATGCTTTCTTTATCTTGCATACGTTTAGCCATATCACCTCCGAAGGAACGGGGTGCTGTTTGTAGTAAGGGGTCAGGCCCTCGGGCTGGATTTAACAACGAGGCATGTCGATGATGATTCCCGGGGCCTGAAAAAGAAAAAGGCCGCCATGCGGCAGCCTCGAAGTAAAATAGATTGTTTACATTGGTGGAGTGAGTGGTCCTTGTAGCACCTCCGCCTCACCGTTATGACAAATATCATCGCCTCTTGTCAGATGCCAGACACCTGTGATTGTTTTATCCGTTTCTAGGTCATCAACAGTGTCGTTTGTGTAATACGCCACCTGTACAACACCGACATGCTGAATCCAGTAATACCCTTCTTTCATAAATACCCCCGCAAGACTATGTCGATAGTATAGGGAGTAACTGAAAGCGAAGTGGTGCAGGAAACCACAAGTGTAGATTTCAATTCTGACTATTAATGATACACAGTGAAAAAAAAGCCTGCTCGGACGAACAGGCATGAAAAATAACAATATCGTCAAGGATAAACGCGTCGTGGTGCCGGGTGCCTCCCGGTGGAACAGCCCCAGCCGACTAGCTCCGCGCAAACAAACCTGGACAAAAAGTTTGACTGGACGCCCCGCCGCATAGGGGGATTCACCACGAACCAAAAGATAAAATCATCCGGTGACAGGGGCAATATCTAACCAGAGCTTTTCAGAATTGAATATTTAAATGCAAAAAACCCCGCACGATGGCGAGGCTGTTAATTTTTTGTCGACCTACGAAGCTATGGCGACGATATCAGATTTACATGAAATATATGCGTTTCAGTTCGGTTTTGCAAGACTTACATATAAATTTGTCGCCTTTTGTTGTGAACGTGATCGCGTTACGGAGATAAGCGCAACGCTATCGAGTCGCTTAAAGCTGTTGCGCATCGCCAGCCAGTGAGACAGATACGTTTCTGTCCAGGTGGATTTCGCCACGCCTGCCAGTTCTGCCAGCGCCTGGTATTCGTACGTCTCACGCCCTGCCAGCTCTGCTTTGACGTCCTGCGCCGCTAACCAGACAAGCTTCTTCAGGCGTTCCATCGTCTTGCCCGCCACCTTCTTCGCGCCGAGTTGGACCATGAATTCAGCCCACGCCCACTGGGTTATCGCCACCTGGTACTCAAAACGGATGTTCTCGCTGTAGTTCCAGAGCAGCCAAGCTTTCTGATGGTCTTCAAGCGACAGGACAGCGCGGCGCCAGGATGCGGTCACGAACTCAACGGGGCCAACCAGCGCGATGGATGAGCCTTTTGCGCGGGACTGGCTGCCGCTCATCGGCGGACCGTCAGGGTTAACTTTGCGGCCGGTGACCGGGTCAGTGATTTTCTTCCTTCCCCGGCTGCGCGCCGTCGCGGTGAATTGCGCGTTCTCGGCGAAAGCCATCAGTTGCCCTTTTGTCGCCCCGCTCAGATCTGCGGTCGCCACAATGAGCTGCTGACGTACATATTCCAGTTGTTGACTGTTCATGCGGCTTCCTTCTGTGGCTGGTTGGTTTTGGTCTGGCTGTGCTTTGCTATTGGCGGCATGCTGGCGCGCTTAACGCTTTCGGCCTGGTACCGCAGGAAGTCGGCGTGGTTCATGCGGCCTCCTGTCGGCGGGCCCGGCGTTTTTCCAGCGCGCGGGCTTTGCGTGTGAAAATGGATTTGATGCGCTGCAGATATGGGATGTCGAACCGGCGGACGGAGTTATCGTTGTTTATCGCCTCAACTTTTTCGACACCGATGCGCTCAATCAGGCCCTGTTCAAAAGCCTTTTGCGCGCCGTCCCGATCCCGGTTGCAATAGACACACTGGGCTGCGGTATTGTGAAGATTGAAAGCGAGGTGCGCCGCTGCGCCGCGGGTACGGTAGTGGCCGCAGTCCATGGTTCCACCAAACTTCTGCTCCGGCAGCCTGCCGCAACTGATGCATGGCTTACCAGCATCCCTCAGACGGACATACCGGTTGAAAGCCGCCTGCGCTTCAGCCCTCCATTGCGGTTTCGTTTTTAGCGCCACCTTTCTCGCTTTCAGATCCCGGAGCTCCTCCCGCTCTTTCTCTTTGCGCTCCTTGATGCGCTTAGCCGCGGCTTTCACCTTCTCCTTTTCGCGTTCTTCCATCGCGAGGATTGCGCCGTGTTCCGGGCAGCACCAGCGGATCCGGATATCGTGAAATTTCGGCACGAAGTATTCACCGCATACTTTGCACTTACGGCGGGATGGTTTACGCATGGGCACCACCTTGAACCTGTACCAGCGTGAGGTTTCCGCAGAACACGGCACCGGTATCGATATACATCTGGTTTGCATACTTCAGAGGCTGGCGCGCAGGGGTGTGGCCGAAGATAAACAGATCAGCACCGGCTATCGGCGAGACAATGCCGTCCTGAGCGTCGCTAACCCGTTCGCGATTCCAGATGACCATGTCTTTCGGGACCGGCTTGTCGAACGCATATTCGTTATGCGGGTAGTCAGCGTGGCAGATAACGACCTTCCGTTCATCGGTAACCAACTCGATGACGAGTGGCAGCTCAGCCGCTTTGTGGACCAGAGCCTTGGCCAGCACCTCTTTGTCATAGTCGAGATTGAAGAACCAACCGCCACCATTTACCAGCCAGTGATTAACGTTTCCAAACGTCGAAAGACCATCAATCATCATCTGCTCATGGTTTCCGCGCACAGCCAGAAACCAAGGCATGGTAATCAGTTCCAGGCACTCGACGTTTTCCGCTCCGCGGTCGACAAGGTCACCAACCGAGATCAGCAAATCACTCGCCGGGTCGAACGAAACTTTTTCGAGCTCATTCATCAGCAGCGTATAGCACCCATGCAGATCGCCGACGACGAAGATATTGCGCCAGTCAGCGCCGTTTATGCGTTGATACATGCTCATGCGGATTTTCTCCTCGCTGCGAGACGCAGCCATTTCTCATCGACCAGACGGGCGGTGTAGTCCTTGAAAGTCGGGATGTCGGAAGGCTTAACCGCTGGCTTACGCTTGCGGCGTGCCGGAACGCGGAATATTTCGTTTGTGATGACGCGTGCGAGAGGACTACCCACGGGAAGCCCTCCATTCTTGCGCCCAGGCAATGCGCTTACTTGATGCTTCTGAGAACTTCACGCCGCGGTCGGTACCGAACCAGTAAATCGCCTCGATGACGTCGATCATGTAGCGCTTGCTGGATTTGGATGTGCGGACGCCGAAATAAACGCGTCCGCCGTTGATGCCCGGAGCGGATTTCTGCTCCTGGTCCTGGGTCTGATTCACCAGCACGGTGATCAGGTCTTTCCACTCTTCGCGGGTCAGCCTTTCGCCGTGCCAGACAACCTGATCAGACAGGTCCTTCAGCAACGGCCACATCAAACGGTTCTGCTTGTCGGTGCGGGTCTCTTCCCGGGCCTCAACCACTATCGGCGCGCGAGGATTTACTGGCAGGGAGCGAATGTAAGCGATGAGGTTGTCTTTGACGGTGTCGTTAACGATGCAGTAGTGCTGCTTCATACGCCACCTCCGTGAGGTAACGCAGAATGCAGAAAATCGCAGGTGCATTTCTGCATCTGTGACAGGTGGTTTGAAGTACTCTTTGTGTTTCGCATCTAATTTCCCAATCAGATGCAGAGGTCACAGCCGGGTGCTCAATCCGACTGCGACATAATTATAACACTAACTTTGAGGGTTGGTAATGTTGCTTGACGTTGCGCCTGTTGCTTATTTCACAGTAATTGCTTCCTGATAGCGCTCAAGTTCTACATACTCCTGAACAGACCAGCCACTACCAACAAAACTGGATGCCTCGCTGGCGTCAAAGGTGAACGTTGTCTCGCTACCGGTTGGCGATATTATGCTGTACAGGTCTGCTACTGGCTTAATCTGCGTTGCTGGCATGGTACCTTCATTGATGAGGGTACCATCCTTACCCTTTTCGCTGGCATCAACGAAATGGTCTACCATGTCGAGGTGTTGCTCGGTATGGTTGCCAGCCTGAAGCATGGCGGCGCGCCCTTTCCAGGCAATCCATGCGACCTGCATATCCCACGCGAAGTATTCACCATCACCATTCTTCACCAGGCGACGGTCGATACAGTCTTTGAAGCGTTTCTCCATGAAGGTTTCAAATGCTGCACGCTCATCAGGAACAGATACCGGCTCTGGAGTGGCGGCGTAAACAGGAATAAGCTCTGCTCGCTCGGAGTTGGTGAGGGGCTGCGGGGCGGATGTTTCACGAACTACCTTTTTGACATGTTTAATCAGGCTGCTGTCGTGGTTGATTTTAAACACAGGCTCCGCTTCCATCCCCGCAAGCGCCTCCAGCTCAGCAATCCGGTCTTTTGCTACCAGCAACTCAGCCGCAATTTCACACCAGCTTTCATAGCTTGCCTCTAGCTTATCCCAATCCGGATTGAAGTTGGTGAGTTCGGCAAGTTGGCCTTTCAGGAACACATTACTTTTCTCTGCGGCCTCCAGCTCATCCAGCAGCGCCAGCACAACCTCTGGGGTTATAGCATCATTGAATTCGTCGCGGTCATAACCCCAACTATCGGATGCTGCTCTCTCCGCCATTTCACGCAGCGCCTGTTTGTTGATGCTCATTGGGCTGCCTCCTGGCGAAGTTTCTGCGCTAAATCGTCAAGCATGTTTGCATAATTAAATTGGTTTACGTCATCAAGGGCACAAGCCGCCATCTCCACACCCTGCGCCCGCATTTCAGCCAGGAAGGATTCGGTAGCTGGGGTTTCAATTTCAGGCTTGGCAAAAATAGGCCAGCAATCAGTACCGTCGGAATTTTTGTGTCCTGCTTCGTCATGAACATCAAGATACTCACCACATGGGAGAGGGTCTTCCCATGTAGGTGGAATAGCGTGCCATGATAGATAGGCTTGAGGCTTATCAAACGCCGCTTTCAGCCCCGCATTCTCCGCCGCCAGCGCCCTGCACTTGCTCTCGGCGTTAGCGAGCTGTACCGCCATGTCTGTGAGTTTTTGCTCGAGCGCTGCGTAATCGCTATGCCGCACCATGCCAGTGCAAAATGATTCGCCAATAACTGGAGGTGAAAGATCGTCACTTACCACTGTATAAATTTTTACTTCGCTCATAATCCTACCCTCATAAAAAAGGCCCGCTAAGCAGGCCTGTTAATCGATGTTTTTGCGTATTGCATAAAAAAGGCCGACTATCACGGCCACGCTTGCAGATAGCTCTGCTATGTAAGGTTCAGTCATGCGCGATTTCCTCTGCCGGTAAACCAATCGAGCGCCTTTACAATGAGTGGGTTTTCCCACCATTCATCAATCCAGCGACGTTCGTTTTTGTCTCGATAAAACTCTGGCCCGCAGCAGTCATGCCATGACATGAAAACGCAGGTTCCGTCTTCAAGGCGCAAACGGTAAGTTGGATACGTGCAGATAATTCCGTTAGGTATTCGAATGCAGGTCATGCTCGCTTCACTCCGAATGTCTTAACCAGTGCCGACTCCATGCGACCTACACAGGAGCGGATACGGGCTATCTCTGTCTCTGGAAACATGCTGGATGCCATCTGCTCCAGTGCGCCTTTAAGTGGCTTACTCTCAACCTTCTCGATACGTGCCAGAGCAAAGGCCTTAAGCGACTGCTTGATGCTGCGACCGTCTACGCGAGCACATGCGCGGCATAGTTCAGCGTGGAGAATGGTTTCAGGGAATTCCGGGTAATGAGTTTCGATAATTTCTCTAGTGTTACGTGCTTCTTTCATGTTCGTCACCTTACGTTGTTGCTTGCCCATACCTCGTCATATTCCGACTGCGGCATATTGGCGATGTAGCTAAATGGAGATGCTGTTTCGGTTGGTAAAAACTGGTGTGATGCAGGGTCGAGATACAGCGGGATCCCACCTTCCCATCCCTCGCCGTTACGCTGCTTTTCTAGCATCAGGACAGATGCTGGCGCGCCCAGCGCTTTGCGTTCCTTATCGTCCAGTTCCTCACCCTGCTGCTCTTTCTGAATGGCCTTCTCACGAACCTTGTTTCGCCAGATGATGAACAGGTTATCGGTGAGGTCGGTGATCGAACCTGAACCCTTAACATCCATCTTGCCGGTAGGCTTCTCCTCGCTGTCTCCCTTGCGGCTATGAGTGACGAGCAGGACGTGAGTATTGGTTTTGTTCTTGAAGTCACATAGCGCATCTACGAAGGCTTTCTGGCCGTTGTAATCGTCATCCCCTATTCCGCATTTCATCAGGCTGTCGATGATGAACAGCTCGATGCCGTAGCGCTTCCAGGCGTAGGTGAATATTTCGATCAGCCGATCAGCCTTTGCGGTTCCCGTCAGGCCAAATAGCCATAGCCGGTCATCGTAAAATTTGAAGGCAGATTCAATTTCTAGTTGCGGTGGAAGTTTCAGGCAAGTTGACTGCCGGGTCAGACGTTTCAGCAGGATGCCGGGCTTAATTTCCAGTGAAGCGACGCAGGTCTTTACCCCCTGTCGCATGGCTTCCAGCGCCATATGCCCAACCACTTCGGTCTTGCCGTGTCCGTTGACACCATTGACCAGCGTCAGCTCGGCCTGGCGGAACACGAAGTTATGGTTCAGGCATTCCCACGGGCTGTAGAACAGGCTTTGTTCTTTGCCGTAGAAGGCGTTGATGGTGTCCTGATAAAACTCCCTGGCACTGTAAAGCTCCTCCGGGTCGAAAAATGATGCCCGTTCAAGATATCCCACGATGTCATCGGAAGAGATGCCAGCCATCAGGCATTCGTTGATGTCTTTGTGGGGCAGTTTTACCAGCCGGCAGCGGTGTTCACCGAGACGAGTTGCAATCTCTCTGGCGGCAGCCTGTCCTACTTCGTCGCTGTCCATGCTGATCCAGATTTCGTCGAACCGGTCGAGGTTGTGATACTCGAACTCTATCCACTGCTGTTTTGCACCCTTCCCCCCACCGAACGGAACGGACAACGCTGGGAACCCGTACTGGTGGTAACTCATGCAGTCGATTTCACCTTCGCAGAGGATAACGATTCGCATGTTGTTCGGGATGGCCTGCCAGCCATACAGACACGGCTCACAATCACCCTCTGCCATGATGACTTTCTTCCCGTCTGGTCTCTCAGTGCTGATGCGCTTAACCTGCAACAGCTCTCCGTCACGTTTGTAAGGGAATGCCAGTGCTTCCAGTTCACGCTCTCCATTCCAGACTTTAGCCGAGGCAACCTCGTACAGCTTCGCCGTCTCTGCGGAGATGCCGCGAGTGGCAAGATATTCGATGTGCTTTTCGGTTTTGGTGAGGTAACGGGATATCTTCTTGCGATCTGGTCGGGAGAATTTCTTTTGCTGTTTTGCTGAGAAGTGGTGATCGTCGTCCTTGATGCCCAAAAACTCTTTGGCTTCTGTCATCGCCTGGTGCAACCCGCAATCCCTGACGGCTACCCAGAGGTCCAGCAGATCGCCAGCGGTTCCCTCTGCAAAGTCAGACCATACTTTCTTCCCTGCCAGATTAACCTTGAGACTCTTTCCTGATTCTCCGTTGATACTGCCAGCCACCCATTCGTGGCTCTCTCGCTTACCGTTCGGCAGCAGGTATTTCGCTACCCTTTCGACCTGATTCCATAGCAGGTCACTCAATTCGCTTGGCGTCATGATGCCCTCAAATCAAACTTATTGAACCAGTACCGGACAAATCCATCGCTCAGTAAGCCGTGGTTGTAACCGGCAATCAGCAATGCCTTGACCCGTGATTTCATCGTCACCTCAGAAGTAAACGTATCCGCTCTTACTGACGGTAACGGCTGGCTTCTGGCCTGATGATTCAGGATCTGCTGATGGCTTCTCGTCCTCCCACCGCTTGCCGTTCAGGTAGGTGGTCGGGTGAAGCTTGTCGAAGCCGAACTGTTTGCCGACACGGGAAGCGATATCACCTGCAAGGAACATTGCGAACTGCTCAGGGGTGCCCCCGTTAGCGCGACGCCACTCCTGGTACTGAGTCCTGAATGCTGACTTGGATTTTTTCTTTTCCAGTTTACGCATTCCTGCAAGCCAGAAAATCGACTCGAATGCTTCGTCAGTGTCCTGGTGTTTGTTTGTAGGCTGAAGTGATTTTTCGTCCTCCGCTCGAACTTGTTCGGGCAGAGTGTTTTTACTTTCTTTCTTTTCTTTTGTAATAGTTTCTTTTGTGTGTCCCTGTTTTGGTGACAGGGCTGTCACCGTTTTGGTGACATTTTTTGTCACCAATGTAGTGACATTATCACCAGAGTAGTGACAGCCTTCGATTTCCCATTCTGTGATGTTCTTGTTTGGCCCGATTTGACTGCCTTCTCGAATGATTACCTTCATTGCAATAAGCTCATTCTTGGCTTTGTTGACCTTCTGTCTTGGCAGCCTGGTAAGTTGAGCTAACTGGCTGTCAGATATGCGATCCAGTTTCTTACCAAAGCCGTATGTTTTACGGCAAATGGCATGAGCCACCTTGCTCTGATTCTTCGTTAAATCTGCGCCGATAAGCTCGTCATACAGGGCATTTGCAAGACGGGTGTATCCATCTTCAAGTTCTGCCACGCGACGCTCCACGACCGCCAGAGACGGTCTTATTGGTGTTACTGTTGCAGGGCTACTCATGACCGTTCTCCTTCCGCTTTAGTTCTTCGATGATGGCTCTCAGCTTTGTACCGACAGCCGGGTTACAGGATTTGATGAACCGGTCACGAGCAATATTTTTATGTACTGACGCCTGGTAAAAACGAGTTTTCTTAGGCATAATTACTCCTGTGAATTGATCCAGTTATTCGGCTAGAATTTCATGGAAATCTGATCTGAGTCCTCGGTTACAGCCGGGGACTTTTTCTTTGTGAGAACAGCTGCTACTTCTCTTGCCAACCGCGCCATATCGTCATCAACAACACCCCATTCCAGAACTGCCAGCAGCATTGCCATCTTCGGCAGCCACGTTTCTTTCCAGCGGGTTATCTGTGCCTTATCGACGCCGATCTCTTTAGCTACGTTGTTGCCACCTTTCATGGCGATACGGTTAAGCAACCAGGATTCAATGCGACGGGCATTGACCTTGTTGCGGTTAATTGAGTTTTCCATTTGTTAAATTCCTAGTGTGTTAAATAGTTAATGCGCATCCTGTGATGCGTAGTTGTTATCTCCACAAGGGCGGAGAGGATGAGCAGCAATGTTAAAGAGCGGTATTTCTTATTTTTGAATTAGTGCTGAGCTTGGCGACTGTCGCCGAAGAGCAGCCATTCCGGATCGCACTTAAGCGCACGAGCCAACTCAACCAAATAACGTGGACGCTTCGTTGTCCCTGCCTCGATGGCCTGAAGGGACTGCTGTTTCATTCCTGCCAATGTTGCCAGCTGGGATTGAGACAGATTCATCTCTTCACGTTTTTGTTTGAGGCGCTGAGAAATTGTTTCCATATCACCTCCACAGTTTTATCTGTATTCTGTGACAGTTATTTCTGTTTGTCAATTACAGTTTTAGCTGTGACTATCAAGGCACACAGAAAGAGGTATTTATGAGCCTTGCAGAACGAGTAAAACAAAAAAGAATTGAGCTCGGATTGACGCAGACAGAGGCGGCTGAGAAGGCTGGGATCCGTCAGCAGTCATGGCAGAGCATTGAAGACGGGAAAACTCTCAAGCCACGGAATATAATTGGTATAGCCAAGGCATTGCGTTGTGATGCTGACTGGTTGATGAACGGTGGCGCATTTATGCCAATAGCCGAAGTGAACAGCAGGAGAGTTCCTTTGATTAGTTATGTGCAAGCTGGGGCCTTAGCTGAGAAGAACCCAATAGAGGCCTTCGATGGCAGCTTAGAGTACATCCTTACCGATCTTGATTTGTCAGAGCACAGTTTTGCCCTGCGCATTGAAGGTGATTCCATGGAACCAGATTTCAAAGCTGGTGATGTGATTATCGTCGATCCTGAAGTTGAGCCGGTTCCTGGTGAATTCGTAGTGGCTAAAAATGGTGGTGATCAGGCCACATTCAAAAAGTACCGCCCTACTTTTACTGATATGAATGGATGTCAGCACTTTGAACTTGTTCCATTGAACGATGATTACCCTGTAATTAACAGCAGCATCCAGCCCCTGACAATCATCGGTGTGATGATTGAACACAGAATTTATCGACGCAAGCGCTAGCACCACATGCCATCACCGAAAGAACCGGCTTAGGCCGGTTTTTTTACGCCTATACAAAAAATAAATCTCAATACTTTACAGATACATATGTTATCCATAAAAACTAATACAGTTTTATCTGTTGACGATAATACAGTTTTATCTGTATCTTTATCCCATCAGCAGGACGCACCACCGAGACAAGGAATTGAGTCTCAGCTCTTTAACACTGATGTGGTTACTTCTCCCGCCCTTGTGGGAGACCAAAGGAAGTTGCTTTGGAGTGTGACGAAATGCAGCTGCATCGACAGCAACTCAGAAGATAAGCACCTGAGCGTCACACCCTAAAGCAACCACTGGAGGACATATGACCAAATTTATCGCAAGCAACAGCGTTACACGGCGTTATCTGAAACGTGGTGAGCTGATGGCCAAACGGCGCGCTGAGGCTGCTCAGAACGCGTCACAGGAAAGAAAGCAGGATATGTCACGAGTAGACCGCGCCACTTCGCTCGGTAGTCTGCGTGACAGCAATACAAACGGATCTGCGTGTTTGCCAGATGTGGCGATTTATGCAGCTGGTCATCGCAGCAGCAAATCGGTTACGGCGCGTTAATTAACTTATGAGGTGAGGCAATGACATACCAAGAAGCACGAAGAATTGTGGTTGCTGCGCAGGACGAGGTTGTAAGACTTAATGATCGGCTCTGCAACATGCATCGTCACTGGATTAAAAATGGCCTATGCGATTCAGTGGCTTCATTAATTAAGCAGCATGAAGCTGCTGTTGAAAAATGGAATGAAGCGAAGTCCGTTATGAACTCTCTTTCTCATCAGAAATAGACCCGCTCCGGCGGGTTTTTTATTGCCTCATACCTCAGCGGCTTCTCAGAGGACGCTCAGTTATGAATGGCGGCTATCCACCGCTTACCAATACGACTGCAATTGTATTTTTTGCATGCAGAGGTCTTTAGCTCAGCGGCGCGGCTTAAGCGCGGAGATGATTATGACTCTTATCGAATTGACCAAAAAGAAAATGGCAATTGAAGCCGAACTGGCTCAGTTGAAGGCGAAGTTTGCTGATGATACCTCACGCATCGGCAGGGAGTTGATTGCCGTGTCTGAGGGTATAAACCTGGCCAATAAAGGTCTAACGGTTGATATGGTTCGGCATGGCATGACGATCATTAACTTCGGAGACCCGAAACAAAGCGCGGAGCGACGCGGGTGTGTTGAAGACGCGATTAACGACATTGCGTCGGGGTTCACCCGTCTGAGCGAGCGTTATTTTGGCACAAAAAACTACGCCCAATGGAGCGATCAGCGTGAAGACCATCGCTATGGATATGGCCCTAAACACGGCTCTATCTGCTTCAAGATTGGCTTAACTGGCACCGCACTTAATAAGCTGGCAAGCGGCGGGTTGAGTGATTACGACGCTGAATGCGCTATCTACTGCCTGATGAACATTGACGCCATCAATGCGGCAAACGCCAAAGCCCGGGAGGCATCATGACAGTCACCCACAACGGCAAGCAGTACCACGCATCAAAACTCAACGACAACGAGTGGCAACTCTCATCAGTCGATAAACCTCGCGAGAAAATCACAATGAACCGCTGGCAGATGGATTTAGCCGGGTTATTGCAGCAAGTGGAGAAACAATCATGACCATCAATCACCAGTTACTCCGTATGGCCCAGAAGAAAGCCCGTGACGCCAAAGCTCAACGCAACGGTGCCAAGTGGATGGAAGCCAACGAAGAGATGAAGAGAGCCGCTGGCATGCCGTGGTATCGCGGTAATTCGAATCAGTCTGTAGGAGATAGCAATGGAAGAATTTAAAGGTAGCGCTGGCCCATGGGTTGCTCATGATGACGAAGAGTCAATGGCAACATCAGTAATTATGAATGATTTCGGTGACATCCTTTGCGTAGTCGGCACGTACATGACCAGCGCGGAGGAAGACTTCGCAAACGCCGACTTGATCGCTGCCGCCCCAGAGCTTTTGGAAGCTTGTCTCCGCTTGAGGAATCAACTTTACGCAGCTGGTTACGAAAGCGAAGAGAAGTCGTTAAACCCGACAAAAGACCTCCTGTATCAGACAGAGCAGGCCATCGACAAAGCTCTCGGCAAGTAATAACTCCCACCCCCCATTCCCCCTACTCGTCAGGCTATCGCAGACGGGAAGCGCACAACCAAATTTCAGGAGAGACCATGAGCGAAGTAACGGATTTAGTCGTAATCGAAAAATCGAGCGCAATGGCTGTATTCACCAATAACGAGCAGCTCGATCCAATCATTGAAAAAATCGAGAAAGAAGCTCGTAGCCTGGTGCCGGATGTATCCACCAAGAAAGGTCGTGATGCTATTGCGTCAATGGCTCACAAAGTTGCGCGTTCCAAGACGTATATCGACAACGCCGGTAAAGATCTGGTGGCTGAACTGAAAGCGCTGCCAAAACAGATTGATGAAAGTCGACGCATTGTTCGTGAACGTCTGGACGCGCTGAAAGATGAAGTGCGCCGACCGCTAACCGAGTGGGAAGCCGAGCAGGAACGAATTAAGGCAGAGGAGGCCGCCAAGATTAAAGCAGAGGAAGATCGGAAGAAATTCGAATCCGATCATGAAATTGCTTTGCTGATGAACGACAAGCACGACCGTGAAGTGGCAGAGAAAAAAGCAGAAGCGGAACGCCAGCGCATTGCTCATGAAGAAGAGCTGAAGCGTCAGGCAGCAGAACAGGCCAAGCGTGAAGCTGAAGAGAAAGCAGCGGCTGAACTGGCGGCAGCGAAGAAGCGTGAAGAGGATGCGATTGCTGCAAAAGCCCAGGCTGAATTACTAGCTAAACAAGCTCAGGAACGCGCCGAGCAGGAAGCTAAAGACGCCGCAGCGAAAGCTGAAGCAGAGAAGAAAGCAGCCATTGAAGCGGAACAGCGTAAAGCGCAGGAAGAAGCAGACCGCATCAAGCGTGAAGCTGAAGCGAAAGAAGCCGCCCGTCTGGCAGAAGAGAAACGCATCGCTGATGAGAAGGCAAAGCGTGAAGCTGACGTTAAGCACCGCAAGGCCGTTGGTACTGAAATCGTAAACGCACTCACCGCTAATACCAGCATCTCACGCGACCAGGCTATCGAAGTCCTGAAAGCGATGATGGATGGCCTGGTACCGAGAACACAAATTAACTACTGAGGTGAAAGATGATCCCAGTTGATTTAGCAACAACACCAGAACTCAGTCGCATTAAACGTCAGTACCACGTTACAGAGGCGCTTTACTGGCGCAAGTCAGGTAACAAGTCGATGAAAAGTTTTTGCCTGTCTATGGCTAAACGTGAGCGCATGAATAAATGCGAGTTCCTGGCCAACCCTTCTGAACTTCCATTCTGAGGTGTCATATGGACCTGAGCAAATTAGATGAGCCATTCCATACGTGTGATATCGAATGGCGAATCCAGCAAAGTGGAAAGACTGGCGCTGGAAAAGTGTGGGCCATGGTTCTGGCCTACGTTACCAACCGGGCAATCATGAAGCGCCTGGATGATGTCTGCGGTAAAGCTGGCTGGAAGAACGAATATCGAGACATTCCGAACAACGGCGGTGTCGAGTGCGGTATCTCAATCAAAGTTGGTGACGAATGGATTACCAAGTGGGACGCGGCAGAGCAGACACAAGTAGAGGCGGTTAAAGGTGGGCGTTCAGGGGCGATGAAACGCGCCGCTGTGCAGTGGGGGATCGGAAGATATCTATACGAACTGGAAGAAGGGTTTGCTCAGGTATCTACCGAAAAATCACAAGGATGGAACCGAGCGAAACTTAAAGACAACACAACGTTTTACTGGCTCCCTCCTGCCCTGCCAGCCTGGGCAACTCCAGACGAACATAACCAATCAACAACATCAGAAAGCAATAAAAACTCCGAACCGGTTGATGTGGAAAAAATACTGAGAGAGTTCAGTGAATATGCAGCATCGGAAACGGATAAGAAAAAACTAATTGAGCGGTACCAACATGACTGGCAACTGATGGCTGGTAATGAGGATGCTCAGAACAGATGCGTTCAGACAATGAACATCAGGGTAAACGAACTTAAACAGGCGGCATAAATGGCAAGTAGAGGCGTTAATAAGGTGATCATCTTAGGCCGGGTCGGACAAGACCCGGAGGTTCGTTATTCTCCATCTGGTACAGCGTTCGCTAATCTTACAGTGGCTACATCTGAGCAGTGGCGAGAAAAACAGACTGGTGAGCAGAAAGAGCAAACAGAATGGCACCGCGTGGCTGTAGTTGGGAAGCTGGCTGAGGTAGTTAGTCAGTATGTGAAAAAAGGCGATCAGATTTATTTCGAAGGAATGCTTCGTACCCGAAAATGGCAAGACCAGTCAGGACAAGACCGTTACACCACTGAGGTTCACGTCGGCATCAATGGAATTATGCAGATGCTTGGTGGGGCTGGTGATAGCAAGACGCAGGCTGCCAGCAAATCGGCACAGAAGCAACAACAGCAATCGGCGCCTATGCAGCCAAGTGAGCCACCGATGAACTTCGACGATGAAATTCCCTTTGCACCGGTAACTCTTCCATTCCCTCGTCACGCTATCCACGCCATTTAATCAGGAGCATCAAATGTTGGCACCTCTCACCGGGGCGGGATATCTGCGCCCACCAAAGTAAGTAAGCAGTAATAACACAATGACGATTCATCTTCACCGCGCCTGTAGCTAATCATTTACTCACGCGGTGTAGAGTTACGGAGAATTTAAAATGAGTAGAGTTTGCGATATAACGGGAATTAGATTCGGTCGGCTTGTTGTTATTTCTCGCCAGGGCTCCACAAAAAGAGGACAGTCACTATGGAAATGTGCATGTGACTGCGGAGGAGTTAGCGTGGTGGCAGCTTACAACTTAAAAAATGGACATGTTACATCATGTGGCTGTTTTCGAAATGAATTGTCATCAAACAAATTTAAAAAAGCAAATACTACTCACGGAAAATATAACTCACCTACTTACTTAACATGGAAGTCAATGATAGCAAGGTGTACAAATGAAACTCATAAAAGCTTTAAAAATTATGGAGGAAGAGGAATCACGGTTTGTGAACGATGGTTGTTATTCGAAAACTTCTTGTGTGATATGGGGAGTCGTCCAGAAGGAAAAACACTAGATAGGATTGATAGTAATAAAGGATATTTCAAAGAAAACTGCCAATGGCAAACAATGCAAGAACAGCAGAGAAATAGAAGAAACAATAGAATAATAAAAACTCCAGATGGTGAAATGTGCGTTTCTGAGGCTGCAATACATTATGGAATAAACAAAAGCACTCTTCTAACAAGAATAAATAATGGCTTGTCAGAGTTTGATTCTTGCACTACTCCAGTAAAAAGTCGTGGGGACCGTCATGAGTAAAATAATACACCTGTCATCAAAAACAAAAGAAGAAATAATTTCAAAGCTCGCATCTTTTTGGTGCTCAAACGATAAAGACAGACCATCAACAAAAGCAGAAAGAATTAGTGAAAGGATGTCTTCAATAAAAATACATGACTTGAATTTCAGTAATTTTAAAGCGTCATTCAGGCCGGGATGGATGGTGGTTGGACCTGTAGAGCCTGATTACGTTGATGACCGTATGCGTAAGTATCGCGGTCGTTACGGTGAAGTAAGGAGCGACTGATGACACCAGAGCAAAACAACGTAGTGAGAGCTCAGGGACGTAAATGCGTGACAGAGATTCAGCAGGAAATGGAATGCAGGCCTAATCCGAAATGGAATGCAGTCGTGCCGCCAATCATCAAGAAGCATCACCAGAAAATTGCGCCGCTGGGTATCAGCCTGGTGGCATTCGTTAGCAGCATCGGTCGGATGCAAGGCCGGTACGGAGTCGAATCATGACGCTAACCAAACGAATCACAAGGTCGCTATGTCGGCCTTTTTATTTTCTCGCGTTCACCTTCAACCGAATTAACCGACAGTTCAGGGAGCACTAATTATGAGCGAAAAATTACGAATTGAACTTGGCGATAAGTACGTCGTCACCGGGTCTGCGCATGACCTGATTCTTAATGAGAAGAAGATTTCCAAGGAAGGTAAAAACGCCGGTCAGGAAGTGCTTTCTCGCCTTGGTTACTACAGCAAGTTTGAGCATCTGGTACGCGAGTTAATGCACAAAGAGATTCTGGAATCCGAAGCTCAGACACTGACTGAATTACGCGACCACATCTATCAACTCAGCGAGAGGCTGGGTAAGGCTGTTGGGTTATGACATCTGAAATAATCGATCAGGCCAGCGCTCTCGAAGAGATGATGCGCGACCATGCTATTCAGTCTCACAGACTCAACCACTCAGCAGTATCAGCAACGCACTGTGAGGAATGCGGTGATCCTCTAATTCCTGAGCGTCGAGATGCGTTTCCTGGCTGTAAGAAGTGCGTAAGTTGTCAGGAAGATGAAGAAAAGCGGAATCGGAGGATGTGATGAATAATCGCAAAGCAAGGCGTTTGCTTGGTGTTCATATCAGAGACACGTATCGGATAAGCAACAGGCGCTGGCTGGTTTGGGGGAGTAATTACCCGTTTGTATGGGAACACGCAAAGTCATCACCGAGACAGAAAAGGAAAGCGAGAGAGGTTGCAGAATACCGAGAGGAATTAAAGCGAAATCAGGAGTCAGCCAATGTTCCAGCTAATTCAACGTGGTCAGATTTACGCTGACCAGCATGGTTGGCTCGTCATTATCCACTCCGTCACATCAGAAATAGTCCGCTACTGGCGACAGGGCCGGATTAACACAGCTTCAATAGACCGCTTCACAAATGACTTCGAGCACCTCGACCCACACGAGGCGGCACAGATACGCGCCGAACTTGAAACAGCAGAACACTTAAAACGCCTCCGCGCTATGCGGTCGGCATGAGGAGAGATTATGTCAGACCAAAGCAAATTTTATGATTACTACGTGGTTGAGGGCGATGAAGTGAAGTCGCTCATTGCAGGGTATGACGAAATCAGAGAGCAGCGTAACGCTATTTTGCCTGAAGCGGCTGGCAAGGTTGGCGCTATTGCGTGGACAACCTCCACCGGATGGGGTGGAGGAGGCGGTTTGCTGAGTGGTTTTGTGTGGGAGAAGGGTTATCAATTCCCCTGCCCTATGACCATTAAGCGTGAAGAGATGTTTGATGGTAAGCGAGTAGTGCTTGGGAGAGGGAAAGGGAATACAAAAGAGGGGCGGGCTTTCAACAAAGAGCTCGATGCGGTAATGGAAGAGGCCAACAAAAAGCTGAAATCTTTGCCTGAGTGGAAAGACTACATCGTTAACCACTACGGCATTATGCGAACTGGCATAGGAGGACAGTCTGGTCGTGGCTTCGGTTTCGCGATGCTATCCACCTATGGCGGTAAGCACCCATGTCGTGATGATTGCCTGGTATTCGCTATCCCGAACAATAAAGAAGAGCGGCACGGAGAAGTAGAGATACCGGAAACCTTCCAGAAAATCACTTACGGGCAGTTTTACGACATCGCTAACCATCCGAATGAATGACGCAACTGATAGCTGATTCACTGAGTCGGCTATTGGGTGCGAATGCACTGCCACGTTATCCCCCATTTGCCCGGTTCGCTGGGCTTCTTTTTGCCTGGAGAAAAGCATGCAAACAACAATCAGCATTCAGCCGGTTCTGGTTAACCGTGAGCGCGTTCAGGAGATGCTTGGTGGTATCTCCAGAACCACGTTTTATCGTAAGCGCAAACAGTGGGAAGAATCCGGCACACCATTCCCGCAGGAAGTAGAAGAAATTCACCCACCTAAAGGCGGCGCTCTCTTCCGCTATGTAGAAGTTATTCAGTTCTGCAAAGATAAGGGACTATTGGCTGCACACGCCTGAATCTTCTCAGCCCACAACTCCGCTGCCGCCTGCTGCTCGGGGATGTAATCATACTGGTCATAGACAGCCAGCATCCCCGTTAGCTTATGCCCGAGTATCTTCTCTGATACGTGAGGCGCAACGCCAAGCTCAGCCATCTTTGTTTTGCACGTTCTGCGCAGGTCGTGCAGAGACCAGTGCTCACCACCCATTACCTCTTCCACCTGCCCCGCGATGGAAATCAATGTACTGGCTGACATAGGCCTGTCCACCTGCAGCTTAGCCGGTGGAAACACGATTGACTGATCGGGGTACACATCGAAAACATTCTGCAGATAATCGGCCGCCAGCTGAGAAATCCCACGCACAAAGCGCTTACGCGTTTTCGAGTTCTCTTTCGGTATTACCCACTCCCTCGACTTCAGGTCAAAATCCCCCTTCCTTGCCAGCCTCAACTCAACACCGCGGCATCCGGTAAGCGCCACAAGGCGGATCAGCATTTTGTTTTGCCATGACATCTTGGTTTTATCGATGGCATTCCAGAACGCGCCTATCTCTTCGTCATTAAGGAATCTTTCCCCGTCATCAGGACGGCTACCGATATCGTTAATCTCAAGCAACATTAGAGAATTTGAAGTAATACGTTTTCGACGCAGCGCATAGCGGATCACCTGCTTCATCTTCACCAGCACGTTACCTGCCTGAACCGGAGATCCACCTTTCGTTATGCGCAGGAATATCTGCTCCCACTCAACGGGGCTCATCTCATCTGCTATCAGTCGACCATAATTGTCGGTAACGTGAAGCTTCAGCATCCGCTTCCAGTATTCATACTTCACCATCTCTTTCACTGATGGTGTTTCCAGCCACTCATCAACGAGAGTGCTGATGCTCGGCGAGCTGGATACGATGTCCCTGGCTTTTTTCCGCTGCATTGCCGGATCGCGTCCCTCTTCCAGCCAGCCCTTGCATTCCTCCATCGCGTCACGAGCTTCTTTGATCGACATCTTGCCGTAGGTGCCGAGTTTTAGCCGGGCCGGTTTCCCGTTGAAGCGATAGCGGTACTGAAAGGTGATAAGTCCCTTTGGGCTGATCCTGGCAGAAAGTCCACCACCGTCAGCTATCTCCTCTGGTCCATCATATGGCTTGCCAGCTATACGCCTGAGCTTGGTATCGTTGAGAGGCATGCTTGTCCCTGTTCAGCTTTATCGGAATTGGTACACGATTTGGTACACAGATTCTACGACACGAACGCGGACAAGATGAACTAAATTGAAACGGGTAAATTGAATAAAGTTATGTGTGATGCGGAATTGGTGAAACAGGTAGGAACAGACAGGAATGAGGAGAAACTCTGGATGGTACTTACACGTAAGATCACATACAAAGATTCAATATTTAAAATTATCAAAAAGGTGTGGGCTGATTCCCGCTTCACTCTGCGAAATATGTCACTGGTCGCCTTAAAGACCACACTGGACCTACACCCGCTTTTTGATAACACCGTTTGACAGTGTACACGGCATTACGGGTCGATCAAAGCAGCAATCAACGCGCGCTCTATGATGTAAATCAATTCACTGACACCCAACCATCTTTGTTACACTTGCACAAAGTCATCTAACCTGAGCAGGAAAAAAACAATGCCCACAAATCGCTTTGCGAAGAAACACTGGAAGATGGTTGTGATTCTGCTCGTTATTTGTGCGGCCATGTTGATGCTGCGCTGGGCTGCGATGATCTGGGGCTAAATGACGCTCACCCGCTGTTCCGATTTCGTTTATTTATCGATTAATCGAATTCGTCTGAAAATAACGCGTTATGGCCAGGTAGAAAAATAAAACGCAAATTAAATATTAAATAAACTTAACTTTAATTTAGAAAAGCCAGGCCATTTATTTGACCCGGCTTGTCACTACATCCGATAGCCGAGGGAAACTGTCGTGCGGCGATCGGTATGCTCCGGCGCTGTTGCCGGTGGTTCAGAGTTCCAGGTCACGTTGTAAGCCACCTTTAACCCAAAGTGTTCGTTGATGGCAACGTTCAGGGCAGTTTCAGAGTTGAGTGTGGTATCGTCAGCGCCGAATACCGACACACCCTGAGTAAACTTGGTATTGTCCGTCATCTGCCATGCATAGGCCCCGGACGCATAGCCCAGCGGCTGTGTTTCGGTGGTGCCATCCGTGTGCTCGTCATAGCGCACGCCAGGACCGAATTCGAAACGGAAGCTGTGCACAGGCCCGTTGAGGAACTGACGACCATAACCCGCAGTCAGCACGTCACGCTCGCGGTAGCCGTTGTAGCGGTCGGTCAACCAGCTTGCCTGTCCAAAGAGATAGTCATAGTCGGTCATGTTGTAACGACTACGGCCACCTACGGCATATTTCTCCGATGAACGCTCATCATTTGAGGAGGTATTACTGGCATTTCCCCACAGAGACCATGCGGTCGTTTGGCCGTACCAGGTCATGGTGGTATCTGCGGTTAAAGAAGAACTTTTTGTGTTGCCTGACTGGGCGAGATATCCCGCGTTCAGGTTACCTTCAAAGGGTTTTTTCGCGCTGGAAGGGTCATCCATGACAGTAAAAACGGAATCATCGGCGGCAGCATGCATTGACGCAAGCAGGCCTCCCGTCAGCAGTAATGCTGCGGGCACTGTCTTCAAAAGCTTCATTTATTAAGAGTCCGTACAACAAAAAAAGAGACCATTACGGTCTCGGAAACTTTCATATGGATCAATGACAAAAGACCCTTGAAAGGTAACAAATTATAAAAAGACTCGAATAACATAGCAATAAATTCTTATTTCATTTTTTGAATAAGAGCGTTCCTAAACCTTTATTTTATTTATATAACTTTATGACGATAATTTTAAATAAAGATATGAAAAATCATGTTGTTAATTACTTCACTTTCGGGAGGTTAAGTGCCAGACTGAGGACAGCCTAACAGGAGGTAAAGATGGTACGTATCTATACGTTAACACTTGCGCCCTCTCTCGATAGCGCAACAATCACCCCGCAAATTTACCCGGAAGGTAAGCTTCGTTGTACCTCGCCGGTTTTTGAACCCGGCGGTGGCGGCATCAACGTTGCTCGCGCAATTGCCCATCTTGGCGGAACCGCAACGGCGATTTTCCCCGCGGGGGGTGCAACCGGAGAGCATCTTGTTGCATTGCTCGCCGACGAAAATGTTCCCGTATCCACTGTCGAAGCCAAAGATTGGACCCGACAAAATCTTCATGTCCACGTTGAGTCCAGCGGCGAACAGTATCGTTTTGTCATGCCTGGCGCTGCGCTGACCGATGACGAGTTCTACCAACTTCAGGATCAGGTGCTGGAAATTGAATCTGGTGCATTGCTGGTCATCAGCGGTAGTTTGCCGCCCGGCGTACAGCTTGAGAAGTTGACCCGACTGATTACCACCGCACAAAAACAAGGGATCCGCTGTATTGTCGACAGTTCAGGTGAAGCACTGACGGCGGCGTTAGCCATCGGCAATATCGAACTGGTCAAACCTAACCTCAAAGAACTGAGTGCGCTGGTAAATCGAGAACTGACACAGCCCGATGATGTGCGCAAGGCCGCACAGGAAATCGTACATAGTGGAAAAGCGCACCGCGTTGTGGTCTCGCTTGGGCCGCAAGGGGCGCTGGGCGTAGATCGAGATACCTGCGTTCAGGTGGTTCCGCCACCGGTGAAAAGTCAAAGCACCGTAGGCGCGGGCGACAGTATGGTCGGGGCCATGACGCTTAAACTGGCTGAGAATGCACCTTTTGAGGATATTGTCCGTTACGGCGTCGCCGCAGGTAGCGCAGCAACACTAAATCAGGGTACGCGCCTGTGCTCTTTGGACGACACGCAAAAAATTTATTCGTATCTCACTCAATAACGACACCGTCCCTCTTTTGAAGACAAAGGGGGATTCTCGCGTAAAACTGTCAGCATGGGTGTTATGCGACTATGATAAAAAATCACGTTATTACAAAGAAGTGAATCATGTGCAGTCAGACGTCTCCACAACGGTACGGGGTGAAGAAGAGCGACAAACATTAAGTGCCTTTCCAGCGATGACGCGTCCGTGGTGTGCGTCAGTTCGTGTTTTTTAACCGCATTCTTGCGCTAACCTTATGATCTGGCAGACAACATGGGGAGAGACATCATGTGGCAGGCTATCAGTCGTCTTTTAAGCGAGCAATTAGGTGAAGGCGAAATCGAACTGCGTAATGAACTGCCCGGCGGAGAGATTCACGCCGCATGGCATTTACGCTATGCGGGGCGGGATTTTTTCGTCAAATGCGATGAAAGAGAGCTGTTAACCGGCTTTACGGCAGAAGCCGATCAGCTGGAGCTACTTTCCCGCAGTCAAACTGTATCGGTACCGAAAGTCTGGGCAGTAGGCGCAGACAGAGATTACAGCTTTCTGGTGATGGATTTCCTCCCTCCCCGTCCGCTTGATGCGCATAACGCGTTTATCCTCGGTCAACAGCTTGCGCATTTGCACGAATGGAGCGACCAGCCTCAGTTTGGTCTCGACTTCGATAACGCGCTCTCTACCACACCGCAGCCCAATACCTGGCAACGTCGCTGGTCAACCTTTTTCGCCGAGCAGCGTATAGGCTGGCAACTGGAACTCGCCGCTGAAAAAGGCATTGCGTTTGGCAATATTGATGCCATCGTCGAACATGTCCAGCAACGTCTCTCTTCTCATCAGCCGCAGCCGTCTCTCCTGCACGGTGATTTGTGGTCCGGGAACTGCGCCCTCGGTCCTAACGGTCCGTACATCTTTGACCCTGCCTGCTACTGGGGGGACAGAGAGTGCGACCTGGCAATGCTGCCGTTACATATCGATCAGCCGCCGCAAATTTATGACGGTTACCAGTCTGTCTCACCACTACCGCTGGACTTTCTTGACAGGCAGCCAATCTACCAGCTCTATACGCTGCTGAATCGAGCAATTCTGTTCGGAGGACAGCATCTGGTTGTGGCGCAGAAAGCGCTGGATAGATTACTCGCTGCTTAACTACGTACCGCGTTGCTTATCAGGCCTGCCGTTTCGCAACATGGCAGGCCCGATAGAGCGGCACTTACAAAAAGCCCAGCAATGAGAAGAAGAAGTAGCCGATCACGATAACGATCACCGGCAAAATATAAAGCGGGAAAATTTGTAAGAAGATCGTATGGTGCGGTACCACAATTCGCGACTCAAGTTGCTCGCGGGATAATCCTTCACTGCCTTTTGCCTGTTCCAGAATCAGCTGATCCTCAACGCCTTCGCGTAAGAAACGTGCCTGGCGGCTCATTCTGGCGCCTGAATCCTGCAACGCCAGACCGATAAAAATCAGGATGAATATCAGCCAAAAAACGAGATTCAGTCCACTTTGAAAATCGGGCGTTGGCGAGTTATACCAGAACACGTTAAGAAAAGGTGTATTAACCCGCATCATATCGATCATCACATGAGCAAAATCGAGCATGACCGCGTTAATTCCCTCCTGCTTTTCGCTGTGCGCATACATAAACTTCAGTACAGAAACCAGTGTTGAAATCAGCGCGGGAATGAAAATTACCCATCCCGCCAGCCTTTTCAAGACGGCAATGCGTCCAGCTTGTTGATACGTCATGAGTTCCCCTTGATAAAGACGTGTCATTTTGGCCTAAGTTTACCCGCTGATAACCATTTTCGCCTGATCTTTAAAGGCGGTATACTGCTGAATTAGCCATAATGAACGCTCAGAGCCTGTTATTACTGGCTCTTAATCCCTTTTATCACCGTAAAGGAGAGGTTGTAATGTCAACCCCGCGTCAAATTCTTGCTGCAATTTTCGATATGGATGGGTTACTGGTCGATTCTGAACCGCTTTGGGATCAGGCTGAACTGGATGTGATAGCAAGTTTAGGCGTTGATATCTCCCGCCGCCATGAACTTCCCGATACTCTTGGCTTACGCATCGATATGGTGGTCGATTTGTGGTTTGCGCAGCAACCGTGGAACGGTCCCTCACGTCAGGAAGTCACCGAGCGCATCATCACCCGGGCCATTGCGTTAGTGGAAGAAACAAAACCACTGCTGCCGGGTGTGCGTGAAGCCGTGGCGTTGTGCAAATCTCAGGGAATCAAAGTAGGATTGGCATCCGCCTCGCCGCTGCATATGCTGGAAAAAGTGCTGACCATGTTTGATCTGCGCAGCAGCTTCGACGCTCTGGCTTCCGCAGAAAAACTGCCCTACAGCAAACCGCACCCGCAGGTTTATCTCGATTGCGCCACAAAACTGGGCATTGACCCGTTAAACTGCGTAGCACTGGAAGACTCGGTAAACGGCATGATTGCTTCGAAAGCCGCCCGTATGCGTTCCATCGTCGTACCAGCGTATGAGAATCAGGACGATCCCCGCTTCGTTCTTGCCGACGTTAAACTAACCTCGCTCACCGAACTTACTGCCGTTCATCTGCGCGGCTAATCCTGTAACGGGCAATGATCGTATTGCCCGCCCTCTCAGATTTTTTATTTTTAAAACATCGTTTCATTTTTAATTGTGTTTCTGTTTAACCTCTCCTATCCTTGCCCTATAGAGCAAGCGTTAATGACATAAATAGTTGAGGTAAACATGATTCAGGAAGCTTTTCGTCTCGAAGGTAAAGTAGCCATCGTCACTGGATGTGACACCGGCCTTGGGCAGGGTATGGCAGTGGCGCTGGCTGAAGCGGGCTGCGATGTAGTCGGCGTGAATCGTAAAATACCACATGAAACCGCAGAGAAAATTAACGCCCTCGGTCGACGTTTTATGGCTATTCAGGCCGACCTCAGCCAACAAGATGCTCTCACCAGCATCGTGACACAATCGGTGTCGGCGTTTGGCCGGATCGATATTCTGGTCAACAATGCGGGAACCATACGCCGTCAGGATGCGCTGGACTTCAGTGAAAAGGATTGGGATGACGTGATGAATCTGAATCTCAAATCTGTTTTCTTTCTGTCACAGGCCGTGGCGCGCCAGTTTCTGGCTCAGGGCAATGGCGGAAAAATTATTAACATTGCCTCGATGCTCTCTTTTCAGGGCGGAATCCGCGTCCCTTCCTATACAGCATCAAAAAGCGGCGTGCTCGGCATCACTCGCCTGCTCGCCAATGAATGGGCGGCCAAAGGAATTAATGTCAATGCTATCGCACCCGGCTATATGGCGACCAATAATACCCAGCAGCTGCGCGCAGACAGCGAGCGCAATCAGGAGATTATCGATCGTATTCCCGCAGGGCGCTGGGGCACGCCAAATGATCTGAAAGGCCCGGTCGTATTCCTCGCAAGTTCCGCCTCTGACTATATTCATGGCTATACGCTAGCCGTGGATGGCGGTTGGCTGGCGCGGTAATGGCGCACTTGTGACAAAGGGTTACAACGTCACCTCTTCCGCCTACTGTATAAAACCCCTATACTGTATGAATCGACAGTTTATTGGGTTTTATCATGACGGCGGAAGGCCACCTTCTTTTTTCTATTGCCTGTGCGGTATTTGCCAAGAATGCCGAGCTAACGCCCGTTCTTACGCAGGGTGACTGGTGGCATATTGTTCCTTCCGCCATTTTAACGTGCCTGCTGCCGGATATTGATCATCCCAAATCCCTGCTGGGGCAGCGTCTGAAGTGGATATCAAAACCCATTGCCCGGGCATTTGGTCATCGCGGGTTTACGCATAGCCTGCTTGCAGTCTTTGCCCTGCTGACCACGTTTTACCTGAAAGTCCCGGACACCTGGATAATACCGGCTGATGCCTTACAAGGTATGGTTCTCGGTTATCTCAGCCATATTCTGGCCGATATGCTGACCCCGGCGGGCGTTCCCCTGCTTTGGCCCTGCCGCTGGCGTTTTCGTCTGCCCATCCTCGTGCCGCAAAAAGGCAACCAACTGGAGCGGTTTCTGTGCATGGCACTGTTCGCATGGGCAATCTGGATGCCGCAGACCGTACAAGAGAACAGCGCTGTACGCTGGTCTTCGCAGATGATTAATACGCTACAAATGCAGTTCAATCGTTTCATAACGCATCAGATTGACTAATAAATCAGCCAAAAAGTCATTTTCGGTATAAACAATTCCATTTGAATATAAGAGGCATGTCACAGTTCTGCTAATCTTGCGCCAACAGAATCACCTTTAAACGGTGATACGCATAATAAGATCAGGAGAACGGGGATGAACTTTCCTTTAATCGCGAACATTATCGTGTTCATAGTGCTGCTGTTCGTGCTGGCGCAAGCCCGGCACAAACAGTGGAGTCTGGCCAAAAAAGTACTGGTCGGTCTGGTCATGGGTGTCGTGTTCGGCCTTGCCCTGCATACCATTTATGGTTCCGACAGCCAGGTTCTTAAAGATTCCGTACAGTGGTTCAACATTGTCGGCAACGGTTATGTACAGTTGCTGCAGATGATTGTTATGCCGCTGGTATTTGCATCTATTCTCAGCGCCGTTGCGCGTCTGCACAATGCCTCTCAGTTAGGTAAAATCAGCTTCCTGACCATCGGAACGCTACTGTTTACCACGCTGATTGCCGCACTGGTTGGGGTTCTGGTGACCAACCTGTTCGGCCTGACCGCCGAAGGTCTGGTGCAAGGTGGTGCCGAGACGGCCCGTCTGAACGCGATTGAAACCAACTATGTTGGCAAAGTGGCTGACCTCAGCGTTCCGCAACTGGTGCTGTCGTTTATTCCGAAAAACCCGTTTGCCGATCTGACTGGCGCCAACCCGACGTCGATTATCAGCGTAGTTATCTTCGCAGCATTCCTGGGTGTAGCCGCACTGAAACTGCTGAAAGATGATGCACCAAAAGGCGAGCGCGTTCTGGTGGCTATCGATACCCTGCAAAGCTGGGTGATGAAGCTGGTTCGTCTGGTGATGCAGTTGACGCCGTACGGTGTTCTGGCGCTGATGACCAAAGTGGTTGCCGGTTCCAACCTTCAGGACATCATTAAGCTGGGTAGCTTCGTCGTGGCCTCTTATCTCGGTCTGGGCATTATGTTCGTGGTTCACGGGATCCTCTTGGGTATTAACGGCGTTAGCCCGCTGAAATACTTCCGTAAGGTGTGGCCGGTGCTGACTTTCGCCTTCACCAGCCGTTCCAGCGCAGCCTCAATTCCGCTGAACGTTGAAGCGCAAACCCGTCGTCTGGGCGTGCCTGAATCCATCGCCTCTTTCGCCGCCTCTTTTGGCGCCACGATTGGCCAGAATGGTTGTGCGGGTCTGTACCCGGCAATGCTGGCAGTAATGGTCGCGCCGACCGTTGGAATCAACCCGCTGGACCCAATGTGGATTGCCACGCTGGTTGGTATCGTGACTGTGAGTTCCGCAGGGGTTGCGGGTGTCGGTGGCGGTGCAACGTTTGCCGCGCTGATCGTTCTGCCTGCTATGGGTCTGCCGGTCACGCTGGTTGCGCTGTTGATCTCCGTTGAACCGCTGATCGATATGGGGCGTACTGCGTTGAACGTAAGCGGTTCCATGACTGCCGGTACGCTGACCAGTCAATGGCTGAAGCAGACCGATAAAACAATTCTGGACAGCGACGATAACGCCGAACTGGCGCATCGCTAAGTCTGTCAGCTAAAAAACAAAAAACCGCCGGAGTATCATGATCCGGCGGTTTTTTTATATCCATTAATCGCTCAGTTCATTTTCCTGACGAACCTGATTAGCCCAGCGCTGCGCTGATTCCGGGACCGTAAATGCAGGCGAACGTGAAAACGACTCCCCCATTAAGACAAAAGCGACATATTTTCCGCGCAGTATCCATACGTCACGAAACGCATCCATTTTAATCGCATGCTCTGGTGGAGCGGGCTCCACGCGAGGAACATAGCTGATAACCGGACGATTTTGTTGGCGAAGAGGTTTCATAATCAGTTGCTTCACTAAAGACAAATTCTAAAAATCAGAAAACCGCTATCTTAGCCGATTTTGCCTCCTGACGTCCTGCCTTGCGTGCGCTGTTTGCCTGGTTCATCGCGCTTTACGTCATCGGCCTGTACCTGCGCCGCTGAATGAGTGGTCTATAGTTAAAGTTTTTGACAGCAACAACGACCCTTTCAGCGATGAAAACAGGAGACGAGTTTAATGTCACAGAACGATAAGCACCCACTCCATCACTCAGCGCCGGTTCATGATGCCAGCGAATCCCAGCCAGGACTTGACTCACTGGCGCCAGCAGACGGTTCACATCAGCCAGCGCCTGAACCCACACCACCAGGCATGCAACCCACCACATCCGGCAGCTTAAAAGCGCCTGACGTCACAAGTGACAAACTCAACGCGCTGGACAGTTTTCGCAAAGGAAGCGAGGATTTTGCCCTGACCACCAATCAGGGCGTGCGCATTGCGGACGATCAAAACTCTCTGCGCGCCGGAAACCGTGGGCCAACTCTGCTGGAAGACTTCATCCTGCGGGAAAAAATCACCCATTTTGATCATGAACGCATCCCGGAGAGGATCGTACATGCCCGAGGTTCTGCCGCTCACGGTTACTTTCAGCCCTATGCCAGTCTCAGCGCGACGACGAAAGCGGACTTTCTGAGTGATGAAAATAAAATCACCCCGGTTTTTGTCCGATTCTCTACGGTTCAGGGCGGCGCAGGCTCTGCGGATACGGTCAGAGATATACGGGGATTTGCGACCAAGTTTTACACTGAAGAGGGCATTTTCGACCTGGTGGGAAACAATACTCCCATCTTCTTTATTCAGGATGCCCATAAATTCCCAGATTTCGTCCATGCGGTTAAACCGGAGCCGCATTGGGCCATCCCGCAGGGCCAAAGCGCCCATGACACCTTCTGGGATTATGTCTCATTACAGCCTGAAACGTTGCACAACGTCATATGGGCAATGTCCGATCGGGGTATTCCGCGCAGCTATCGCACGATGGAAGGCTTTGGTATTCACACATTTCGGTTGATTAATGCGCAAGGGAAAGCCACCTTTGTCCGTTTCCACTGGAAACCGCTGGCAGGCAAAGCTTCGCTGGTATGGGATGAAGCGCAAAAACTTACCGGTCGGGATCCCGACTTTCATCGCCGCGATCTGTGGGAGGCGATTGAAGCGGGCGATTATCCGGAATATGAACTGGGGCTACAGCTCATTCCTGAAGAGGACGAATTCAAGTTCGATTTTGACCTGCTCGATCCAACGAAATTGATACCTGAAGAACTGGTTCCGGTACAACTCGTCGGTAAAATGGTGCTAAACCGCAATCCGGACAATTTTTTCGCCGAAAATGAGCAAGTGGCTTTTCATCCCGGACACATCGTCCCGGGCATCGATTTTACTAACGATCCCTTGTTGCAGGGCCGCTTGTTCTCCTATACCGATACCCAGATCAGTCGTCTGGGCGGGCCCAACTTCCATGAAATCCCAATTAATCGCCCAACCTGTCCGTATCATAATTTCCAGCGTGACGGCATGCATCGCATGGACATCGATACCAACCCAGCCAACTATGAACCGAATTCCATCAATGATAACTGGCCGCGTGAAACACCTCCGGGGCCAAAACGCGGTGGATTTGAGTCGTATCAGGAACGGATTGAAGGAAACAAAATCCGCGAACGCAGCCCCTCTTTCGGCGAATACTATGCGCAGCCTCGTCTGTTCTGGCTAAGTCAGACGCCAATTGAACAGCAGCATATTATCGGCGGATTCAGTTTCGAACTTAGCAAAGTTACGCGCCCCTATATCAGAGAAAGAGTGGTCGAACAGTTAGTTCATATTGATACTGCCCTCGCCACGGCGGTTGCCAGGAATCTGGGTTTTGAACTCACTGAGGAACAAACCAAAATTATACCGCCGGCCAACGTCAACGGTTTGAAAAATGCGCCGTCACTCAGTTTATATGCAGGTGCGCAAGGTGAGATTAAGGGCCGTGTGGTCGCCATTTTACTTAATGACCAGGTGAAATCGGCCGATCTGCTCGCCATCATGCAAGCCCTACAGGCCGAAGGTGTTCATGCCAAACTGCTCTATTCCCGAATGGGGAATGTGGTTGCCGACGATGGCTCCGTTCTGACAATCGCCGGTACCTTTGCGGGTTCGCCATCCCTGACGGTCGATGCAGTCATTGTTCCATGTGGGAATATTGCGGATATCGCAATGAACGGAGATGCCCGATATTACTTACTCGAAGCGTATAAACACTTAAAACCTATCGCCCTGGCTGGCGATGCTCGTCGGTTTAAAGCAACGTTGAATATCAAAAAGGAAGGAGAAGAAGGCGTGGTGGAAGCGGACAGTGCAGACACACAGTTCATGGATACCCTGCTGACGCTGATGACCGCGCACCGCGTCTGGTCACGCGCCGGAAAAATAGACACGATTCCGGCCTAAAAAAATGCGGCGCATCAAGCGCCGCAAACTCAGGAATTACACGTTTAGAAAACTGCCAAGACGATAACCGCGCTCCGCAATAGCATATTTTAGTGACGAAGACGTCAGCACGTCGAGCTCAGTTAAGCGGGGGTAACAGTAGGCACTTTGACGAATAATGTCATCGATAAAAGCCGGATGACACATCACTTCCAGCGAGGATTCTCCGCGATCGGCTGACGCATCAAGCATCTGCAAAAACAGAGCTTCAGAAATCGCCTCACCGTAAAACTCGCTGCTGAATCCCTGGGAAGTCCGTAAGGTTTCCGGTAAGTCAGACGCCTGGAATACCGCCTGACGATCGATACGCAACGCAATCCCCTTCTGGGCAGCAAACCCTGCTACGATAGGGAAAATTTGCGGGAACATATGCACATGGTGATGGCTATCCAGATGCGTCGGCTCCCGCCCGAACAGGTCAATAAAACGCTGATACTGTGCGGCCAGTTCCTGAGAAATTTCATCCAGCGGCAAAGTGTCTTCCTCAGCCATCTGCCAGATCCATTTCCCCAGTACCCCGTCACGAGTAAGGCCCGGCATTGCCGTCAACGGCCTGCCCAGCGTCAGAACAAAGTGCATTCCGACGGCAAGTTCAGGTATGTCGCGACTCAGCTGTACCGCATGGTCAATTGCCGCACCGTTAATCAGCGCCGTTGTCGAGGTGACAACACCATTGCGACAAGCTTCAACAATGCCGTAGTTTTGTCCTTTACTCAGGCCAAAATCATCCGCATTTACAATCAGTACGCGTTCCATAGCCGACCTCAGTTAGTGTTGTTCGCTTTTGAGTTTCTCAATGCACCCGGCGAAGTTTGGCAGCCATTTTTCATGTGCCAGAATTAGCTCACGCGCCAGAATCTCGGCATCGCTGTCAGAATGCACCAGCGGACTCAGGTTTAACGCCAGCAGCACATCATTCAGCTCGCCGCTCAATGCCGCATTGCTCGCCGCCACTTCAAAACCTTTAATGGTATAGATAAGGCCGAGCACTTTCTCATCAAAATGGGTAATTCGCGGATGCGGCGTAGCACCGTTGCGCCCCAGCGTACAGGTCATCTCAACCGCCCAGTCGGCAGGAATATTATCAACATGCCCATGGTGAGGAACGTTGACATAGTGCTCGGTCTGTTTGTCATTGTAGATGGCATTGATCACTTCACAGGCCGCATCGGAGTAATAGGCCCCGCCGCGCTGCTCCAGCTCTTTCGGTTTAACGTTTAGCTCAGGATTTTTGTAGAGCTCAAACAGTTGTTTTTCAACTTTTTGTACTACCTGAGCACGTGCGCCACCCTTATAGTACTCGCCCATTTCGATCGCCAGCATCTCTTTTGGCTTGAAGTAGTACAGCAGATACGAGCACGGCAGCAGCTTCAGCGAACGAATCAATCCTTCGCTGAACGGCAGGTCGAAGATGTTCTTCACGCCAGAGGCTTTCAACTGACCCGAAGCAACGCCGTCCAGCAGTTCATCAAAGCGTGACACACCGTTGACCAGAACATCCTTAATGAAGACCATATGATTCAGACCAAACAGGTCGATAGATAAGTCATCACTCTCTTTCAGCGCCAGCACGTCGCTGATGAACATTTTCATGCCGATCGGAATATTACATACGCCGATGAATTTCTTGAAATTCGTATGGCGATAAACCGCCTCAGTCACCATCCCGGCTGGGTTAGTGAAGTTGATCACCCACGCATTCGGGCACAGTTCTTCCACATCTTTAACAATATCAAAGATAACCGGAATGGTACGCAGGCCTTTGAACAGCCCGCCAGCGCCGTTGGTTTCCTGCCCCAGATACCCGTGGCTCAGCGGAATGCGTTCATCCTTTTCACGGGCTTGCAGTTGCCCTACACGCAGCTGGGTGGTAACGAAATCAGCATCTTTCAGTGCTTCACGGCGATCCAGCGTTTTAAACAACTTCATCGGTACGCCGGCTTTATCGATCATGCGCTGGCATAGGTCAAAAATAATGTCCAGTTTCTCTTTTCCACCGTCGACATCAACCAGCCACAACTCAGAAACCGGTAATTCATGATAGCGCTTAATAAAGCCTTCAAGTAATTCAGGGGTGTAGCTGCTCCCGCCACCGATAGTGACGACTTTTAATTTCTGGCTCATACTTTCTCCCTTCAGTGTCAAAACACTGACGTGTATTATGCTCAACCCGTATGTCAGGTATAGCGTGGCTGTCCCGACGCTATTTTGGGCAAGCTATAAAAAATGGGTTATTGGCAAATAATATCTACTGATTAAATTCAGTTAATTTCTTACGGTAGCTATTCGGTGTAAACGACGTCAGCTTTTTAAACGTTTTAATAAACAGGCTTGGACTACTGTAGCCAGACTCGTAAGCAATATCCGTTACAGAATAGTTCGTCATTTCCAGCTGTTTTTTAGCAAAGTTAATGCGGATTTCATTAATAATCTGCATCGGCGTTTTGCTGTAATAACGCTGGGTTGCACGGGTCAGATACTCCTGGGATTTCGCGGACAGGTGTACCATATTTTCCAGCGCGTTCTCGCTAAACTGCCGTTTGTCGTGCATGGTCTCGACGGTGGTTTTAAGCCACTGCGGAATATCATCCAACACCTGCTCTTCGCGATGATGACGTAACCGATTAATAATATAGAAGGTGACCACTTCTACAAATTCATCCAGTCCGCTCTCGCGAAAGTTAAGTGATGCAATAACCGTTTCAATATAGGTAAGAAACGAGTTATTCGCCCGATAGACCTGCGATGCAACGAAACAAAATGGCAGTAGCGGGTGATAGTGCTGTTCAAAAAAACGTTTACTGATGCCGACGTTAAGGATCCTTGTCGCACCAAAATCATAAAAACTTTGGTGGTGCGATCCCAACGGGATAAAGACAAAGTCTCCACGTTCGAGTAGTACGCGTTTACCGTTGATTTCCTGATAATAGCGCCCGGTTAAAACCAGGGTAAATTCATAGTAGTCATGCTGATGCAGCCCGCTGATACTCTCAGTTTTGTTATAGATGAACACATGGAAATTTTTGCCATTAAACAGCTGCTGTTCATAAACGGTTTTGATTTCCGGTGCGTTAATCTGTAGCTGCATTATGCACTCCTCGCTATTTCAGCTTTTCGTGAAGTTCAATCAGTTCAGTCACCAGCTCACGCGCCAGCATTGATGTCATCAGGTGGTCCTGCGCGTGGACCAGCACCAGGCTAACTTTCATTTTACCTTCGCCCTGATCGCCTTCAATCAGTTTCGTTTGCACGAGGTGCGCTTCGTTCAGCGCCAGACGAGACTGGTCCATCATCGCCTTGGCCGACTCGAAATCGCCTTGCTTGGCCATTTTGAGTGCGCCGTACGCCAGGCTACGCGCCTGACCGGAGTTGATGATGAGGCCCATCACCACTTCTTCAAGTTCTTCTGCTTCGGACTGCGTGTCGACGATATTCTCGATGTCCAACATACTTTTTTCCTCTGGTTCAGTCCGGCATGACCGTGAAGCCATGCCGGATTAAATTTAGAATTTCAATGCGTTAGCGATATCTTCTTCGCTTTCTTCTTGGTCAATAACGTTCTGCGCTTTGTTGGCTACCACCACGAACGGCAGGTAAACCAGCGTTGCGATACCGAGGTTGAACAGCGCGACCAGCAGAGCAGCGACACTACCGTTGGTGTTAAAGAACGCGCCCAAACCGGTTGGCATGGTCCACGGTGCAATGTTGGTAATCGGTGGAATAATGCCTGAGTAATAAGCTGCCAGCGTAATCGCCGCCAGAATCGGCTGAACCAGGATGAACGGGATAAACATCACCGGGTTCATGATGATCGGCAGACCGAACAGGATAGGTTCGTTAATCTGGAACAGACCTGATGGCAGTGCCAGTTTAGCAACCTGACGATAGTCAGGACGACGCGATGCCAGGAAGATAGCGATAATCAGACCCAGCGTTGCCCCGCTACCCCCAAGGAAAATATAGGAGTCGAGCATCGGTTTCGCCCAGACGTGGAACGTCTTACCGGCTTCCAGCGCGGCATCTACGGAACCAAACTGTTGGTAGATAGAGATGTTTTCCAGCGCCCATGGCGTCATGATACCGCTGTCCAGCGCAGTCAGCGCCAGTGAACCGTGAATACCAAAGAACCACAGCAGCGGAACAAAAATCACGTAGGCCCAGCCCACCACGCTGCCCAACGACGCCAGCGGAGTTGAAATGGAATCCATAATGATCTGGTGGAAGTTCGTACCCCAGGTGTTCAATGCCCAGGCGATGATCCCCATAATGGAGAGGATAAGGAAGCCAGGAATCAGCGCAGAGAAAGAGCGCGATACAGATGTCGGTACGCTATCAGGTAATTTAATGACCCAATTGCGACGAACCACAAAGGTGAACATTTCCGCGACCGCGAGGCCGATAATGATACCGGAAATAATATTGGCACCGCCGAGCCAGTTCGCGCCAACGGCATAGGCTTCACCCACGCTATAAGGCGTTACGGTCATAAACGCGGCGACAGATAACAGCCCGGCAGCCAGTGAGTCGACTTTACGTTCTTCTGCCAGCGCCATGCCGATAAAGAACGGTGCCATCAATGACATGATACCCAGCGTACCGTTATAGACGTTTCCACCAATGCCTTTCAAGCTATTCAGCGTTTCAATAGTTGAAGCATCAAGTCGAATGCCCATTGAATAAAAAAACGACCCCTCCCCAAAGCTCAGGAAAACGTTATTGATTAATACAAACATGGCCCCTGCGAGGGTTAACGGCATTAAACGAATAAAACCGTTCTTGATTGCATTAACGTGTGGCTGCTTTCCAATTTTTACAGCAAAAGGAAGGAGTACCTTTTCAAGTGAAGCAATAGCGTTACTCATAGAAAAATACCCTTAAATACCGCAATTAAAAATTGCGGTGAATGTTAATGAAATAACTCTTTGACGGGAAAAATTAAAATAAAATAATTAATTTGCTGCGGCTTTTTTAATTGCTGCAACAGCAGCCTTAAGCACGCCTAAACCATCGACTTTGCCATACAGCAGCGAGTCAATCACTTCCACAGGCTTGTTGGGTAACAAACGCTGAATTTCGGGCAACATATAAGCAATTTGTGGACCTAATAACACGACATCGGCCGTTGGACCTTTTTCTCCGGCCAGCGTTTCAGGAAACGCTTCAATAATAACCGGCACTTCGTATTTTTCGGCCTGAGCACGCATCTTCGAAACCAACAATGAAGTCGACATGCCCGCAGAACAAAACAGATAAATGTGTTTCTTTTCCATTAAAACGATCCTCATATGCGATTATCTGTCAACCAGACACTCCGCAAGCCATAACCTGCATCCATGCTCTGGGTAACTTGCGTCAGCTAAATTACTTTTTTAGGTGGCTGAAATGAGTATACGGGATTGCACCAGTGGATGGTATTTCCTTGACCAACTAAATTGTCTCTCCTTGACCTGTCGTTATGACCCCCCTCACATTTCGGGCAAATAATTCGCGGCAATAAATAAGATCGTTCGGCACAAAAAAACCGGCACGATGGCCGGTTCGTCTGAATGCTCAGGCAATAAGCAGTTGTTACTTCTTCGCCGCCTGCGGGTCGGTGTCGTACTCTGCGCAGGTCTGGTAACCGGAGTTAATCACATGTCCGGTGTCATCTAAAGCAACAAAATAGGTTTCAGCTTTACCATCTCGTTGACCCAGGATGTAGGTCTGGCATGTCCCTCGCGCATGAATCATGCTGACTTCAGAAGAAGGTTTACCGGCAATCTGCGCCACCTGCGCCCGGCTCATCCCTTTCTTCACATCTTTCACCACGGGCTGAACAAATTGGTCTTTGGTACGATCGTAAGCCGTACACCCTGCCAGCATAGTCAAAACAGCCGCTGCACTCAGAATTCCTGTTAGGTTCTTGTTCATATTCCGTCCTCTTGTATTTCAGCGTGTTATATAAGCCTGGAGCACAACAACGCATTTTTCAAGCAATCAGATGATACTTAGGCGGTTTCGGAAAATTCTATTAAAACAAAATGATGCTCGCATCCCTTGTCGTTTGGGCCTCAACGCGATAATTTTAACACATCATTTTTTGATCATTTTATTTTCCATAGGGGGTTAAATGACTCTGCAGCAAGAGATAATCCAGGCGCTTGGCGCAAAACCGCACATCAATGCAGAAGAAGAAATTCGCCGCAGCGTGGATTTCCTTAAATCTTATCTGCAGACCTACCCCTTTCTGAAATCACTGGTATTAGGGATTAGCGGCGGGCAGGACTCAACGCTCGCGGGAAAACTATGCCAGATGGCTATTTCCGAGCTTCGCGAAGAAACGGGGAATGACGCGCTGCAGTTTATTGCTGTACGTCTGCCATATGGCGTTCAGGCTGATGAACAGGACTGTCAGGATGCCATCGCCTTTATCCAACCGGACCGCGTACTCACCGTCAATATTAAGGGTGCGGTACTGGCCAGTGAACAGGCCCTGCGTGAAGCGGGTATTGAACTGAGCGATTTTGTCCGTGGCAATGAAAAAGCCCGTGAACGTATGAAGGCTCAGTACAGTATCGCCGGCATGACCAGCGGCGTTGTCGTGGGAACCGATCATGCAGCAGAAGCCATCACCGGATTTTTCACCAAATACGGCGATGGTGGTACTGACATTAACCCTATTTTCCGTTTGAACAAGCGTCAGGGTAAGCAGTTGCTTGCCGCGCTGGGTTGCCCGGAACATTTATATAAGAAAGCACCAACCGCCGACCTCGAAGACGATCGTCCTTCTCTGCCGGATGAAGCAGCATTAGGCGTCACCTATGACAACATCGACGATTATCTGGAAGGAAAAACGCTGGCTGCCGACGTCGCGAAAAAAATTGAAGGCTGGTATCTGAAGACCGAGCACAAACGTCGCACACCGATTACGGTGTTTGATGACTTCTGGAAAAAAGCGTAATTCTTTTAGTCACATATTGCCGGATAGCACTGGGATCACCGCTGTCCGGTCCCTTTTCCTGATCTGATGCCGCTTTTTTAATCGGTTCCAAACTGTTACACTGGATGGATAACCAGCATCCGGAGTGAGAAGTGGTACGGCGTCAATCAGCCCCGCGCCTGACATTTGAGGCAGCGGCAATCTATGAATATCCTGAGCACCTGCGTCCATTTTTGAGTGCGCTTCCCGCCGTGCCAGGCGTCTATCTGTTTCACAGTGAAAGCGACACTATGCCGCTCTATATTGGTAAAAGCGTCAATATTCGCAGCCGCGTGATGGCACACCTGCGTACCGCAAACGAAGCAGCAATGCTGCGTCAGGCCAAACGCATTAGCTGGATTTGTACCGCGGGAGAAATTGGTGCCCTGCTGCTGGAAGCGCGATTGATCAAAGAACAGCAGCCGTTGTTTAATAAACGACTGCGGCGCAATCGTCAGCTTTGCGCCTTGCAGCTTACCGACCGAACTGTTCAGGTTGTCTACGCACGAGATATTGATTTCTCCCATGCCCCCAATCTGTTTGGCCTGTTTGCCAATCGTCGCGCAGCGCTACAAGCGTTGCAAAGCCTCGCGGATGAACAACAGCTGTGCTACGGCCTGTTGGGGCTGGAACCCCTGAGTCGCGGGCGCGCCTGTTTTCGCTCCGCGCTTAAGCGATGCGCCGGAGCGTGCTGCGGGAAAGAGAGTCATGAAGCCCATCATTTGCGTCTGTTAGAGGCGCTGGAAAGAGTGAGAGTGATTTGCTGGCCATGGAGCAATGCCATTGCGCTGCAGGAAACCCGCGCTGAAATGACACAGTACCATATCATCAACAACTGGCTGTGGCTGGGAGCCGTTTCAACGCTGGATGAAGCGGCTACCCTGGCGCGTATGCCGGCCGGCTTTGACCATGATGGCTACAAAATTCTCTGTCGGCCTGTTCTGTCTGGTCAATATGACATTATTGAACTGCGTCCGGAGAATGGCCCGGCATCCAGTTAATCTCGCTGAACAGCAGTTTTCCCTCGCGCTCCAGCAGTCGTAAGGTGTGTTTACCGTCGTGCCAGCTTGCACCCTGATCGGCAGTCAGTAGCTTATCGCCCAGTTGCCAGGCACCGCTGATAACAAATACCACGCCGCCGCGCGAACCAAAAGTCGTAAACGTGCGGTCGGCAACTCTGACTTTCGCCTGGCAGACATCCCGTCGGGTCATGATATTGAAATCCATCGACATCTGCCCTTCTGTCAGCTTCGCTTTTACCACCTTGTCACCGGCAAAGGTAAAAGGCTGATGCTGTTTCAGAGTATGTGTGAAGGTGTTTGACTCTTCCAGGGTCACTTCTCCACCTTCCAGTAGAGTAATCACGCGTTCTACGCCGGGAAAGAGAGAAAACTCTCCGTTGGCTGCAATGGAGGCGATACTCGCCCGCCAGTGAAAATCTCGTGTTGCTGGCGGAAAACAGCAAATCTCACGGGTTTCTCCCGCACCATTTCGCCACAGATTGACCGGCATTTTGCGGATATCAAAGTATTCCATCATCCCTCCAGAAAGACGCAGCACGGCAACCCGCCGTAAACAGGCAGCCATAAATCATCATTGGTATGTTCACCCTGCAGATTATTGTTATCGGCAGCAGAGTTGATTTGCCTTAGCGATGAACCCGGTGTTTTGCAAAAAAGAATAACGCGCTGATCCAGGTAGAATTTTCACGGGCTTCAGGAGAATAGCGTGTCGTGTGTCCGGTGCAATAGGCAGGAAAGAAAAAACCGCCGATCCTGCCCACATCGTTAAACGTGTTGTGGACAAGAGCGGCGGTCTTGAGTTTGGTTTCACGCTGTGCGGCAATCAGTGCAACACAGCATGAATGATTTAGTGTAGACGCTGATCGATTACTCGGCAGCTTGTGGCATTTTACCTTTCTGCGCTGCACGTTCTGTCAGACGCTTCTCAAAATTGGCATTAAACTGCTTTTTCTGTTCCGGGGTCAGAATGTTGTAAATCTTGTTCTGAGTTTCCATATGCGCCAGCATGTTGGCTTTGCGCTGTTCTTCCATCTTCGCAATCTGCGCTTCGGCTTTCGCTTTATCGAAACTATCGCTGGCAATAATGTCGTGCATCGCGCGACGCTCTTCCAGCGGCGGACGTTTCATCTGGTCGCGTTGACCTTTCATGATCTCGCGAATCTGCTGTTTCTGAGCATCGGTCAGGTTCAGGTCTTTGAACATCATGTCGTGATGCGGGGCGAATTTACCGTTGTGGTGCATCATCGGTTTGGCATCAGCTGGCGCAGCTGTTGTCGTGTCAGCGGCGTGAGCCAGGTTGGCAGCACCCAGGGCCAGAGTAGAGGCAACAAACAGAGCAGTCAGTTTACGCATAATTTCTATCCTTTCTTTCAGTTATTTTTACGACACTCATGCGACTCTTATGCAATGTGATGTCGTGTTGACGAGATTAACTTTACCGGCTTAAGCGTCAATTAATCAGAGCAACGGTAAAACAGTGAAAGTATAAAAAACAAATTTTCATCAATTATGAAGAAAAAAAGAATAAATTGCGCAGAGTTGCAATAAAAAATTACAACACGATGATTTTGAAAGGATTATGAAGAACTATACCTGAAACCTGATTATTAAGAAAGCAATTCACCAGGAATAATCCGTAATAAATAAAAACAGCACGCAAAAATAAGCCCTGAAGGATAAACCTGCAAGGCATATATATTTATCACATTTTTTGGAGCATCAGCCCGGCACGTAAACCACAGGCCACGTTGGGATTCGGAAAGAGAACGTATTCAACATCATGGGTGACAATAAAACGTTCATCACCGTCCTGCGCCAGCAAGGTTCCCTCTTTAAAAGGGGTAAAGTTGAGCGTCTGGTTATCCATATGGAGAATAAAATCATCGCTACGTCGCGTGATTTGCGACACTACGCGGTAGCGCAGCGGAGATGTTTCTCCCGTCGATACTCGCTCGCCTCGCAGCAACTGCGCCAGTGCGTCTGCCGTTTGCGCAAACTGGGACAGATCGTTTTGTCCAAACGGCAGCGCTTTACCGAGTTCCAGCGTACAGGCCAGTGCGCCAAAATGTTCCCCGCTAAAATGGGTGAACGTGCCGCCAGGCGTCTGATGAAAAACCAGCGCCTCCAGTCCCGCATCTCCCAGCCATTCAAGAAAACCCTCATCCCAGGCAACGTTGCGTTGTGGCAACACGCCAAAGCGCAGATGCTGTGAACCGCGAATCGCGGTGTGTAGATCCAGATGCCAGCGTGCTGGCTCTTTCGCCCGCGAATAAAAATCCTCCAGACACAGCTCAAGCTCATGGGCTCGGCGCGTTTCTTCACTCGCGGTAAAAATCTGCCACCGGCCGCCAAACATACGATTCAGGTCGCTATGACAATACCGTTTTCCCGCAGCAAGCGCCTGCGGGTTTCCCAGAATCACCAGTAGCCGCCATGTTAGTGCCAGCTCGCCGCTAAATAACCTGGACAACAATGAGTCGAGTATCTCTACCGGCGCGGTTTCATTGCCATGGATCCCCGCAGACAGCACCAGAGAATGTTCAACGGGTGCAAGCGGCGTCAGTTCCAGAATTCCGTGACCGATCCACTGCCAGTCAAAACCATGAATGGTTCCTTGCGTTTTCTCTGGAGTGGCGCCTGCGAGCGTGATAGCCAGAAAGTTATCCATGGCGCATCCCCTCCAACTGGAAAGGATACACAGAGCCGAGGTTAAGCAATTGCGTCAGCGTATCCAGCGCTTCACGCCCCTCGCGCAACAGCTGTGGGTCGGCAAGGTCGGCAGCGGTAAGACGATCGCGATAGTAACGGTCAACCCAGTTATTCAACGTGTTAAACAGCATATCGTTCATGATAACCGCCGGATTCACCGCCTGCTGTTCCTGCAAGGTGAGCACCACTCTCAGGCGCAAGCATGCCGGACCGCCGCCGTTGGACATACTTTCACGCAGATCGAATACCCGCAGGTCATCGATCGGATTGTCTTCCTCGAGAAGACGGTTCAGATACCGCCACACGCCAGTATGCTCCCGGCACTCCTGCGGCAGGACCAGCATCATCGAACCGTCGTCACGACTCAGCAACTGACTGTTAAACAGATAGGTAGTCACCGCATCCTGCACCGAAACTTCCGCAGTCGGGACTTCCAGCGGGGTAAAACCTGCCACCTGACTACGCAACTGCTCTAATAACGCCTGCTGTCTAACAAACGCCTGCTGATGACAAAACAACACCTGGCGATTCGACACCGCAATCACATCGTTATGAAACACACCAAGATCGATGACATCCGGATTTTGCTGAGCAAAAATACACTGATGCGGGTTAACCTGATTCAGTCGTGCGACCGCCTCACTGGCCTCACGGGATTGCCTTGCCGGATAGCGCTTCGGCTGGGATGCATTGCCTTCTTCACGACCGTAAACAAATAGCTGTACACCGGGATCGCCGTAATCTCCACCGAGGCGGTTATGGTTTGCCGCCCCTTCATCACCGAAAAGCGCAACCTGGGGTAACGCACCGTGGACAGCAAAACTATTCTCATCACGGAAAATCGCCCGTAGCAACGCTTCGGTAGTAGGAGCTTCCAGCGAACGGTGGAACTTATTATTCAGATTCGCCACCGTCAGATGCACTTTCCCGTCCAGCGAATCTGCTGAAGGGCAAACCGTTGCCGCATTCGCTACCCACATAGGCGATGCGGAGCTGGCACTGGAGAGCCAGTGAGGTGCCTGACGCGCCACTTTCTCCAGCACCTGTTCATCACTGCCGCTAAAACCCAACTGACGCAGAACCGGAATAAAAGGCCGCTCGTGGGGGGGGATCACCGCCTGAGGAAAACCCGCATCCGCCAACGCTTTCATCTTTAGCAGACCTTGCTTCGCCGCCAGACGCGGGTTCGACACCTGAAATCGATGTTTGGTTGAGGCCTCATTACCAAATGACAATCCAGCATAGTGGTGAGTCAGTCCCACCAGGCCATCAAAATTTACCTCACGGGCTTTCATAGATTATCCTCGCGAGAAAAATCCAGCCCGGGGCTAAGCGCCGTTGGCAGCGTTAAGACCGGTGATTCCAGACTTGCCATCGGCCAGGCGCAATAATCTGCGGCATACCACGCGCTGGCGCGATGGTTCCCGGAAGCGCCAACGCCGCCAAACGGTGCGGTACTCGCAGCGCCGGTTAACGGCTTATTCCAGTTGACGATCCCTGCTCGTGCCTCCAGCAGTAGCTGTTCAAACTGGCCGCGATCGGGCGAAACTAACCCACACGACAGTCCAAAGCGGGTGTTGTTCGCCACACGAATCGCCTCATCAAAACTGTCATAACGCCATACGCCAAGCAGCGGCCCAAAAACCTCTTCATCAGGTACGTTCGCCGCCCCGGTCAGTTCAATGATTCCAGGGGTCAGCAGTGACGTTCCGGCTTTCACCAGACGTGGCGCCAACAGCGTACGTCCCCCCAACGACGCCAGACGCTGCCAGGCATCATAGACATGCTGCGCGGCCTGTTCGGAAATCAGTCCGCCCATAAACGGCTGCGGTTCCGCATCCCAGTTACCGGGCATTAAACGCTGACTAACCTCTACCAGACGCGTCAGGAACGCATCACCCTGCGCGCCTTTTTTAACTAACAGGCGGCGGGCACAGGTACAGCGCTGTCCGGCGGTGACAAATGCGGACTGAATGGTCAGATGTACCGCGGCATCAATATCCTCCGGATTCTCAATAATCAGCGGATTATTACCCCCCATCTCGAGGGCGAGGATTTTTTCCGGTTGACCGGATAACTGCCGATGCAACTGATAACCGGTATTGGCACTGCCGGTAAACAGCAGACCATCGAGGTCTTCCAGCGCACTCAGCGCCTGCCCTGTTTCACGTCCGCCCTGCACCAGGTTCAGCACGCCCGGCGGCAATCCCGCCTGTTCCCACAGCTTTGTTACTGTTTCACCGGTCCACGGCGTCAACTCGCTGGGTTTGAAAATCAACGTATTGCCTGCCAGCAATGCCGGAACAATATGGCCATTGGGTAAATGACCTGGGAAGTTATACGGACCAAAAACCGCCAGCACGCCGTGTGGGCGATGGCGCAACGTTGCCGCGCCATCCGGTAGTTCGCTGTGCTGCTCTCCGGTACGGGCATGGTAAGCTTTGACGGAGATGGCGATTTTATTGATCATCGCCGTCAGTTCAGTCGCGGCTTCCCAGCGTGGTTTGCCGGTTTCCCTGGCGATAATCTGGGTTAGCTCGGACTTATTGCTTTCCAACAATGAAGCAAACTTTTCAACAATCGCCTGGCGTTCACTGAAGGGCTGTTTAGCCCAACCGGCAAAAGCTGCACGCGCAGCCTGGCACGCTTGCGTCACCTGCGTGGCATCGGCATCATTGCCGTGCCACAGCACATCACCACCTACTGGGTTGGTTTTCACCCGGCGCTCGCCCAGTCCCGTCACCCAGTCACCGTTTATCCATAGTGTCATGCTGTTTTCTCCTCTGCACAAAGACGCACAAAACGTACATGGTCGCCCGCGTGGCATTTCAGGGCATCCAGTTGTGCCGCCGTCAGTACCAGACGTTGGGTATCCGGGTCTGCGCGAACCAGCATGACGCGGAAGTTTTGATAGTTTTCATTGGCAACCAGACAGGCCGGATAATCGCCGGTTGCTGGCTGACCTTCCGCCACTTCCACCAGCCTGCTTTTACGAATCGCCCGCACCCGGTCAATATCGCATTCCAGCGTCGGCCCGCCGTCGAAAATATCGACATAGTTGCGATAGCGAAAGCCCTCTTTCTCCAGCACCGCCCGCGCGGGCGCCGTTTGCGGATGAACCTGACCAATCACGCTTTGTGCTTCATCAGACAGGAAATCGGTGTAAATAGGATGCTTGGGCATTAATTCAGCAATAAACGCTTTTTGCCCTGTTCCGCAGAGAAAATCCGCCCGGCTGAATTCCATTGAAAAAAAGCGTTTGCCGAGGCTTTGCCAAAACGGCGAGTAACCGTGTTCATCAATCACGCCGCGCATCTCAGCCACGACCTTCTCATTAAACTTGTCACGAAACGCGGCCATAAACATAAAGCGTGATTTTGACAACAAATAGCCGTTGCCTTCTTTTCGCCAGTCCGGATCGAGAAACAGCGTACAAAGCTCGCTGCTACCCGTGTGATCGTTACTCAGAAACAACGTCGGCAGCGCGTTATACACATTCAGCTCTTTCGAGGCGTGGACCAGTGTGCCGACCCGATAGTTGTACCAGGGATCGTTAAGTCCTACCGCCACCTCAATGGCGCAAATCCCGGCCACAGTTCCGCTGGCGCTGTCTTCCAGCACAAACACATATCCCTGCTCACTTTTGGGCAACTCACCGCGCCAGGTTTGTAGCGAACGTTCGATACGCGCCATTAGCGTCGCTTCATTCGCCGGTAGCGAGGTCAATCCGCCGCCGGTCTTACCGGCAAGCTGCATCAACGCGGTGATATCAGCACGTTCAATGGGACGAATCACCATCATGATGAACCTCCTGCTTTAATGCGTTCGCAGGCCAGCGCAAAGCGATCCAGTCCGGTGGCAACTTCTTCTTCGCTGACATTGAGCGCTGGCGCAAAACGCACCACGTTAGCGCCAGCAATCAGTACCATCACCCCGGCGACAGCCGCTTCTTGCGAGATGAGTTTCGCTTTCCCGGCAAATTCCGCGTTCAGCACGCAGCCGATCAGCAGCCCGAGTCCACGAATTTCACTAAACAGTCCAAAACGTTCGTTAATGGCGTTAATACGCTCCACAAACCAGTCGTGGCACTGTTTTACTCCGTTGAGCACTTCCGGCGTGTTAACAATTTCCAGCAGTTTACCCGCCACCGCCGTCGCCAGCGGGTTGCCGCCGTACGTTGTACCGTGCGTACCCACCGTCATCACACTGGCGCAATGCTCTGTCGCCAGCAGTGCGCCGATGGGGAAACCACCGCCCAGCGCTTTAGCTGTCGTCAGCAGGTCCGGCGTAACGCCGTAATGCATATAGGCATACAGCTCGCCAGTACGGCCAACCCCGGTCTGAACCTCATCAAAAATCAGCAGCGCATTATGGCGATCGCATAATTCACGCAACCCCTGCAAAAACGCGTTTGTTGCCGGCACCACGCCGCCTTCGCCCTGGACAGGCTCGACGATGACCGCACAGGTCGTGTCATCAATCAGTTGGCTGGCAGAATCGAGATCGTTATACACGGCATGGCGGATATCCGGCGGCAACGGCGCGAAATCCTGTGAATAGGCGGGCTGACCGCCGGCGCTGACGGTAAACAGCGTGCGGCCATGGAAGGCATTTTTAAACGCCACAATCCCGCTCTTCTGGCTGCCAAAACGATCGTGGGCATATTTACGCGCCAGTTTTAGTGCCGCTTCGTTGGCTTCAGCGCCGGAGTTACAGAAGAAAATGCGCTCGGCGAAGGTGGCGTCAATCAGTTTTTTCGCCAGACGCAATACTGGCTCGTTGGTGTAGCCATTTCCGGTATGCCAGAATTTGCTCGCCTGGTCGTTTAATGCCTCGCGCAATGCCGGATGGGCGTGACCCAGCGCGTTAACTGCAATGCCTCCCGCGAAATCGATATACTCTTTACCCTGCTGATCCCACAGACGTGAACCTTCACCCCGCACCGGAATAAAAGGGGCCGGAGCGTATACAGGCATCATCCATTCATCAAAATTTTCACGCGTAATTGACAGAGACATAGCGACCTCAACGGTAAATAAAAAGTTATTTATATGTTAATAAATATAGTGTTTGCGGTGTAAATGTAGATTGCAGGGTTCGTGCCAGCCAGCGAAAAAAGTGCATAAACGGAGGTCGAGGACGGAATATCAACAGGTTACAACGTGACGATATTCACTATATGTGCATATAAAGTGAATATGTTTGCGCATCAGGTGACTAAACAGAGGAAAAAACGCAGTTTTATTCAGTCGCCAAATATAATTCTGGAATTGTGATCGTATACGAAATTTTTCGGAAATTATTGCTCCATTCCGGCGCGCTTCGCGCCAAAACGGTGCAGTTTTTGCTCCATCGTTAACACCATTAGCAATCATTGTTGGAATCAGGTGACAAGAAGCAGTCAGTCTGCAGAAATTCTGCTACCATCCTTGCACTATTCATCTTGCAAAGTGGCAGTGACTATGAAATTTGTCTCTTTTAATATCAACGGCCTGCGTGCCCGTCCTCATCAACTGGCAGCCATTGTCGAAAAACATCAACCGGATGTTATTGGCTTACAGGAGACAAAAGTCCACGACGATATGTTCCCTCTCGAAGAGGTAGCAAAGCTCGGTTACAACGTCTTTTATCACGGCCAGAAAGGCCATTACGGCGTCGCGTTGTTAACGAAAGAAACGCCAATTGCGGTACGTCGTGGCTTCCCGGGCGATGACGAAGAAGCGCAGCGTCGTATCATCATGGCAGAAATTCCGTCCCCTCTGGGCAGCATCACTGTGATCAACGGCTATTTCCCGCAGGGCGAAAGCCGCGACCATGAAACTAAATTCCCGGCCAAAGCCGCGTTTTACCAGAACCTGCAAAACTATCTTGAGACAGAGTTGAAGCGCGACAATCCGGTATTGATCATGGGCGATATGAATATTAGCCCAACCGATCTCGATATCGGCATTGGCGAAGAGAACCGTAAACGCTGGCTGCGTACCGGAAAATGTTCCTTCCTGCCGGAGGAGCGTGAGTGGATGGAACGCCTGCTGGGCTGGGGTCTGGTGGATACCTACCGTCACGCAAATCCTGAAAAGAATGACCAGTTCTCGTGGTTTGATTACCGCTCAAAAGGCTTTGACGATAACCGTGGCCTGCGTATCGATCTGTTGCTGGCGAGCAACCCATTGGCGGAACGCTGCGAAGAAACCGGCATCGACTATGAAATTCGCAGTATGGAAAAACCGTCCGACCATGCGCCGGTATGGGCTAAATTCCGCGTCTGATCTTCTATGTTTTGTTACTCTCCGGGCCCGGCCTGGAGAGTCTGTTTATTCTGTGCAAAATCAATAAAGCGACGGTAATACATTGTTGCGGCCGGGAATTTATTATATCTTCGCGCGCACTTTTCGCTGACGAAAATGCTCCATTGCACTCGGTTTTACAGGAGACCCCCCATGAAAAAGAAGTTCGCATAAAGCAGAATACCGGCTGCTGATTGTCGCGGTCCTGTTCTGCGTTCTGGCGGGAGTTTTCCATCATTATGGTCTGACCGACCTGATAACCAATTTCCATCATTTACAAGACGTCATCCGCCAAAGCGGTATGTTCGGCTATACGCTTTATATCCTGCTGTTTATTGTTGCTGCGCTGTGTCTGATCCCCGGCAGCATCCTGGTGATCGTCGGCGGTGTGCTGTTTGGCCCCGTGGCAGGGACGCTTATCTCCTTAGTGGCAGCAACCTTGGCCTCGGCGCTGTCGTTTTTGCTGGCTCGCTGGCTTGGACGGGATCTGCTCCTGAAATACGTTGGGCATACGACAATGTTTCAGGCTATCGAAAAAGGTATTGCCCATAGCGGAGTTGACTTTCTGATCCTCACCCGGCTCGTGCCGCTGTTCCCTTATAACATTCAAAATTACGCCTATGGGCTGACGGCTATTCCGTTCTGGTCATTTACCGTGATATCTGCGGCAACCACTTTACCAGGCATTTTTATTTATACGCTGATGTCGCACGAACTGGCCAGCGAAGGAATTAGTTGGGCATTTATCGGTAAGCTCAGCGTGGCGGGGCTGGCGTTATTCGCCCTCGTACAGGCAACCAAAGCCTGGGCCCGGTATAAGCGTATCGGTCCATCAGCTCCTCACGAGTGCGCAGATAAATGATAAAACGACGCATCCATTACTACCGCGCAGGAGTGATAATCCTGCTGCTGCTCGCGCTGATGGCGTGGGCGTGGATACCTGGCGTGAGCGATTTTCTCCACGCCAGCCTGGCGGCATTTGCCACGCTCGATCAGCATGCAATTGAGAATTTTATTCGTTCTTACGGAACTCAGGCGGCGGTCGTTTCATTCTTCCTGATGATCTTGCAGGCCATCGTCGCCCCGCTTCCCGCTTTTGTGATCACCTTTGCCAACGCCTCGCTGTTTGGTGCATTTTGGGGCGGCATATTGTCCTGGTGCAGCGCAATGGCCGGCGCGGCGCTGTGCTTTTTTATTGCCCGTGTTTTAGGCCGTGGCGCGGTGGAGAAACTGACCGGAAAAACGGTGTTGAACAACATGGACGCTTTTTTCGAGCGTTATGGCAAGCACACCATTCTGGTCTGTCGACTGTTACCTTTTGTACCGTTCGATCCGGTAAGCTACGCAGCAGGCCTGACCTCGATTCGGTTTCGCCATTTTTTCATCGCCACCGGTATCGGTCAGTTACCCGCCACTATCGTCTATTCATGGGCTGGTAGCCTGTTAACCGGCGGTACATTTTGGTTTGTAACCGGCCTGTTCATCCTGTTCGCTCTGAGCGTAATAATTTCAGTGGCGAGAAGCCTTTATCTTGAACATCAGCGAAAAAAAAACTGAGACTTCCCCCATTTTTAGCCATGGAGATACTATGCGTTACTGCTTATTGTGCCTGAGTTTAATGCTCTGTCCGCTGGCGACGTTTGCCCAGGACGACGGCTGGCAACAAATCAAAAATGATGCCCGCGGTCAGACGGTGTGGTTCAACGCCTGGGGTGGCGACAATGCAGTTAACCAGTATCTCGATTGGGTTAGCGGCGAGATGAAAACGCACTATGCCATTAACCTGAAAATCGTACGTCTCGCAGATGCCGCCGACGCGGTAAAACGTATCCAGACAGAAGCAGCATCCGGGCGAAAAACCGGGGGTTCTGTCGATTTATTGTGGGTTAACGGCGAAAACTTCCGCACTCTGAAAGAAGCCGGGCTTCTGCAAACTCAGTGGGCGCAAACGCTACCTAACTGGCGCTATGTTGATACCCAGAAACCGGTGACCGAAGATTTCTCCGTTCCAACGGAGGGAGCTGAATCACCGTGGGGCGGTGCCCAACTCACCTTTATTGCCCGGCGCGATCTCACCGCGCAGCCGCCGCAATCTCCGCAAGCACTGCTTGAATTTGCGCAGGCGCACCCTGGCACGGTGACCTATCCGCGCCCGCCAGACTTTACCGGCACGGCGTTTCTGGAGCAGTTGTTAATATCGCTCACCACCAAACCACAAGCATTGAAAGTTGCGCCAGATGCAGCGACATTCGCCGACGTTACCGCGCCATTGTGGCATTATCTTGATACCTTGCACCCTGTACTTTGGCGTGAAGGCAAAGATTTTCCGCCCACGCCAGCACGAATGGATGTACTGCTCAATAGCGGCACCCTGCATTTGTCATTGACCTTTAACCCTGCCCACGCGCAGCAAAAAGTAGCCAGCGGCGAATTGCCTAAAAGCAGCTACAGTTTTGGTTTCTCACAGGGCATGCTCGGCAACGTGCACTTTGTTGCCATTCCGGCGAATGCCCGCGCCAGTGCCGCAGCAAAAGTCGTGGCAAACTTCCTGCTTTCGCCCGAAGCACAACTGCGTAAAGCCGACTCAACTGTCTGGGGAGATCCTTCGGTGCTTGATCCACAAAAATTACCTGTCGAACAGCGTGATGCGCTGCTGGCACGGATCCCACAAGGACTCCCTGCCGTTCTGCCGGAACCGCATGCTGCCTGGGTAAACGCTCTGGAACAAGAATGGCTACGCCGCTACGGTACGCATTAATTTTGCTACTCTGGGCCATCATGGCGGCAGTTTATCTGCCGTTGGTGCCAGCGGCTTTCTCTCTGATAGCGCCAGCCCTTAGCCTAACCCATTGGCTGGCTCTCTTTGCCGACCCTCAACTTCCGCAGGCGTTACTGGCGACGCTTGTTTCCACAGGACTGGCTGCCGGCGGCGCACTAATCATCGCGCTGCTGGCGATCTTCGCTTTATGGCCCGGTGCAGGCTGGGCGCGACTAAGCACCCGTCTTCCGTGGCTGCTGGCGATCCCGCATGTTGCCTTCGCCACCAGCGTGCTGTTGGTTTTTGCCGAAGGCGGTAAAATCTGGCAATGGCTTCCGTTCCTCAGCCCACAGCCAGACCGTTACGGCATTGGGCTTGGCGTGACGCTGGCGGTGAAAGAGAGCGCTTTTTTGTTATGGATCCTCTCGGCTCTACTGAGTGAAAAACAACTTTCGCAGCAGGTTATCGTGCTGGATTCGCTGGGTTACAGCCGACTGCAATGCCTGAACTGGCTGGTACTGCCCGCTATCGGCCCGGCATTAGGCAAAGCTATGCTGGCGATTGTTGCCTGGTCACTCTCCGTTGTGGATGTGGCAATCGTCCTCGGCCCCGGAAATCCGCCAACACTGGCCGTATTGAGCTGGCAATGGCTCAGTCAGGGCGATGTCGAACAGCAGGCGAAAGGCGCACTCGCCAGCCTGTTGCTGGTGCTGTTACTCCTCATTATCGCGCTGGTGAGTTATCTGTTGTGGCGCGCCTGGCGACGTACTATCCCGGCAGTAAATGGTGAACGCCTGCATTTTTCACCTATAACAATCGCACGCCCGCTGGTACAGATCTTGCCCGTCAGCGGTGTGGTATGCGCGCTTGTACTGGCGCTTATCGCCAGCTATTCCTCACTAAACCACGAGGCGCTCAGCAATAGCCTGCAGCTAGGGCTCCTTTCCAGCGTGTTAGCGCTACTGATACTTTTTGTCTGGCTGGAATGGGGTCCACAAACCGGGCACCGCTGGGTCTGGCTACCGCTCATTTTGCCTGCGCTACCACTGGTAACCGGACAATATCTGCTGGCGTTATATGCCGAACAGGATGGACTGATGACAACCATTATCTGGGGCCACCTGCTGTGGGTGATGCCCTGGATGCTATTTGTGCTTAAACCGGCCTGGCAGCGCATTGACCCGCGATTAATTTTGATTGCACAAACGCTGGGCTGGTCGCAGGGGCGGATATTCTGGCTGGTGAAATGCCCGCAGCTGGTGCGTCCGGCATTGATTGCCTTCGCGGTTGGCTTCTCGGTCAGTATCGCCCAGTATATGCCGACGCTGTGGCTAGGTGCCGGACGCTATTCCACGCTGACCACCGAAGCGGTGGCATTAAGCAGCGGCGGTAGCAGCGAGATTCTGGCAACACAAGCGTTGTGGCAGCTTCTTCTACCACTGCTCGTTTTCGCGCTCGCAGCCTTTCTCGCCGCGTGGATTGGCCGCTTTCGACAAGGACTCCGCTAATGCTCATTGTGCAAAACGTTTCGTTGTACCAGGGGGCGACTGCGCTGCTGAAGAACGTTACCTTTCAGGTTGATAAAAGTGACATTGTCACGATCATGGGTTCTTCCGGCAGCGGAAAGTCTTCGTTGTTTTCGTGGATGGTCGGGGCGTTGTCGCCTCAGTTTCAGGCATCAGGCGAGCTGTGGCTCAACGAACGACGCGTTGACGCGCTGCCTACGGCGCAGCGCCAGATTGGCATTCTGTTCCAGGATGCGTTGTTGTTTGACCATTTCAGCGTTGGGCAGAATTTACTGCTGGCCCTACCTGCCAGCCTGCAGGGTCCCGCCAGACGCCATGCGGTGGAAAGTGCTCTCGCGCGCGCTGACCTGACCGATTTTTATTCGCGCGATCCGGCGTCGCTCTCCGGCGGACAACGCTCGCGTGTCGCCCTGCTCCGCGCACTACTGGCTCAGCCCCAGGCACTGTTACTTGATGAACCCTTTAGTCGGCTGGATGCGTCGCTACGCGACACCTTTCGCCAATGGGTCTTCACCGAGGTGCGTAAGTTGGGGATCCCGGTGGTACAGGTGACCCATGACGCGCAGGACGTTCCACCAGCAGGCCGCGTACTTCAGATGGAAAACTGGGCGTGAATGTGGCGATATGCTGCGTTAACGCAAGGTTTTTACTTAACCGGCGGCACAGAATGTCGTCCTCTTTTTTCAACGTCGGGCTATTCGATGAAACGTGTTTCTCAAATGACCGCGCTAGCACTGGCTTTAGGGCTCGCTTGCGCTTCTTCCTGGGCAGCTGAAACAGCACAGACGCTCACCCTCGACCAGTTACAGCAAAAGCAAGGCGCGGCGATCGATACCCGTCAGAGCGCTTTTTACAACGGCTGGCCGCAGTCGCTTAATGGTCCTTCAGGACACGAACCTTCCGCACTGAACCTGTCTGCCGCCTGGCTCGACAAGATGAATGATGAACAACTCAGCGCCTGGATTCAGTCACATCAGTTGAAAACTGATGCGCCAGTAGCGCTGTATGGTAGCGATAACGACATACAGGCTGTCAAAGCCCGCCTGCAAAAAGTTGGCTTTAACCATATCTCCACCCTCAGCGATGCGCTTACGGACCCAGCCCGCCTGCAACGTCTGCCGCACTTCGAACAGCTGGTGTACCCGCAGTGGCTGCACGACCTGCAGCAGGGTAAAAACGTAACCGCTAAACCGGCGGGTGACTGGAAAGTGATTGAGGCCGCCTGGGGCGCGCCGAAGTTGTATCTGCTCAGCCACATCCCTGGTGCGGGCTACATTGATACCAACGAAGTTGAAAGCGAACCGCTGTGGAATAAAGTTTCCGACGCGCAGCTCAAAGCGATGCTGGCGAAACACGGTATCCGCCACGACACCACGGTGATTTTATACGGTCGCGATGTCTATGCCGCTGCTCGCGTGGCGCAAATTATGCTGTACGCAGGCGTGAAAGATGTTCGTCTGCTCGACGGCGGTTGGCAAACCTGGTCCGACTCAGGTTTACCGGTCGAACGCGGAACTCCGCCAACGGTGAAACCAGAACCTGATTTCGGCGTGAAAATCCCTGCCCAGCCGCAGCTGATGCTCGATATGGAACAGGCTCGCGGTCTGCTGCATCGCCAGGATGCGTCTTTGGTGAGCATTCGTTCATGGCCAGAATTTGTCGGTACCACCAGCGGCTATAGCTACATTAAGCCAAAAGGTGAGATTGCAGGTGCACGTTGGGGCCACGCAGGCAGCGACTCCACGCATATGGAAGATTTTCATAACCCGGATGGCACCATGCGCAGCGCGGATGACATCGCCGCCATGTGGCAGCAATGGAATATCCTGCCGAATCAACAGGTCTCTTTCTATTGCGGTACCGGCTGGCGCGCTTCAGAAACGTTTATGTATGCCCGCGCGATGGGCTGGAAAAACGTCTCCGTCTACGACGGCGGCTGGTATGAGTGGAGCAGCAATCCAAAAAATCCGGTTGCCAGCGGTGAACGGGGCCCGGACGCCAGTAAGTAAGATTGTCATTATTGCCGGATGCGGCGAGAACACTTTACTCTGCCTGGATATACCATCGTTGTAGGCCGGATAAGCGAAGCGCATCCGGCAACGCAATATCTTACTCCTGACGCTGGACCGCTTTCAATGTCAGGTATCCGCTCCAGATCCGGGTAAACGTCGTCATCCAGCACAGCGCGCCAAAGACCCACGCCATCACGGCAAAATATTCCGGGAACAGACACCCCAACACAAATAGCAAAATCGTCTCAGTACCTTCGGTCAGTCCCCCCAGATAATAAAACGATTTATGCGCGTAGCCCGGGTTATCAATTTGATGTTTCGCCGCCAGCGCGGCAAAGGCCAGAAAGCTGCTGCCGGTTCCCATAAAGGCGAACAGCAGCCAGCCGCCAGCCAGCGAGTTAGCCGCCGGATCGGCGAGCATAAAACCGAATGGCACTAAGGCATAAAACAGAAAATCGAGCGAGATATCAAGAAATCCGCCTGCGTCGGTTAGCCCTCTGCGCCGCGCCAGAGCCCCATCCAGCCCATCAAAAAGCCGATTGAGCACAATGGCCGCCAGCGCTGCCGGATACCAGCCTAACGCCAGAAATGGCAAGGCCAACACGCCAATGGCAAAACCGACCAGCGTAAGCCCGTCCGGGGTAATCGCCGGTTTATCAATAATGCTTACGCAGCGATGCAAAAGCGGTTTTAATCGCGGATGAATATGACGATCAAGCATGCGGGCGTCCTTTAAAGCTGTCGCACAGCCCCTGGGAAGGAATATCGAGAGCAGCATTAAAACGCGCAGAGAGATTTTGAAACGCAATCAGCGCGGTCATTTCCGTAATGGCATCATCGGTAAAATGCTGCTTCATCTGCGCTTTCAGCGCATCATCAACCTGTGGAGGCGTTGCGGTCACCGCATCGGCATAGGCCAGAGCTACTTGCTCTTCTGCGCTAAATAGCGCCGATTCTTGCCAGTTGGCAACCTGTAAGACTTTATCCAGCGCGCCACAGCGTTCAGCCAGCCGTAAACTGTTGGCATCAACGCAGAAAGCGCAGTGGCACACCTGAGAAACGCGGGTCATCAACAGCGCGCGCATCACCGGCGTTAAGCGCGCCTTTTTACGCTCCAGAAACCCGACAAACAGCGCCACCAGCCAGAACAGAAACGGCATCCGCCCCCACCAGCGCGTGGGATGCAGCACATCGCCATAATGTTTTTTCTGCGTAGCAACGAGCGGTTTTAGACTGGAAGGGATACGCGTTAACGGCTTTACCCACGACTGAGGTTCGTTCAACGGTGGCTCCTGAATACTTTAGATAAAACAAAGATAACGATAGTATGTCATTTTCTGCTGTTAGATCTTGATGAATATAATGAAAACCCTCGACGTGGTCGCCGCTATCATTGAAGGTGATGGCAAAATTTTACTGGCTCAGCGTCCGCTACATGCGGATCAGTCAGGCATGTGGGAGTTTGCCGGCGGTAAGGTTGAATCGGGCGAAAGTCAGCCCGAGGCGCTGTTCCGTGAACTGCGTGAAGAGTTGGGCATTGAGGCAGTCGTGGGGCGCTACATTGCCAGCCATCAACGCGAGGTTTCGGGCCGACTGATTCACTTACATGCCTGGCATGTACCGTCATATCAGGGGGAACTGAAGGCGTGTGAACATCAGGATATCGTCTGGTGTTCACCCGAAGAGGCGCTGCGTTATCCGCTGGCGCCTGCCGATATCCCACTACTGGAAGCGTTTATTCTTTTACGCGACGCCAGACAAGCGGATTTGTGCTGATCGTTTTCTCATCGCGTTGGCACTGAAGCAAGACGCCGTCAGCTTTAATCACTGCCCCTTCCGAATAGTTTTGATCCTGATAAATACAGCACTGGTTACAGGGCTGCGCCCTCTGACCGCTGGAACTGAACACTTCCGGCGGTACGTTAACCTGCACATCCGGGCGATAAGGCTGATTTGCCAGCGTCGCGCTGGACACCAGGGCCAACACGCCTGCCACGATTAAACGGCGCATATTCTTTCCTTTTTAACTGACAATTATGCTCAGTATAACGGTATAAATCGGCAGAAACTTTAGCCTCTTCGATCATCGTTTTTGGTTATGACCCACGACGCAATATTAATTTACTTAGCGGGGTTAATTTTTTCTTGCGTCGCGTCACAGTGCTGATGGTATAGTCAAAAACTGCACAACACTTAACACAAAAATCAAAAATCAAAAATATAACCATATCAATACATAAGAGGTTCTTATATCTATGGATCAGACATGTTCTCTGGAGTCATTCCTTAACCATGTGCAAAAGCGCGACCCGAATCAAACCGAGTTCGCGCAAGCCGTTCGTGAGGTAATGACCACGCTGTGGCCTTTCCTTGAGCAAAACCCGCGTTATCGCCAGATGTCATTGCTGGAACGTCTGGTTGAACCGGAGCGCGTGATCCAGTTCCGCGTAGTCTGGCTGGACGACCGCAATCAGGTGCAGGTCAACCGCGCATGGCGCGTGCAGTTTAGCTCTGCCATTGGCCCATACAAAGGCGGTATGCGTTTCCATCCTTCCGTGAACCTGTCGATCCTGAAATTCCTTGGCTTCGAGCAGACGTTTAAGAATGCCCTCACCACGCTACCAATGGGCGGGGGTAAAGGCGGGAGCGATTTCGATCCAAAAGGGAAAAGCGAAGGCGAAATCATGCGTTTCTGCCAGGCGCTGATGACCGAACTGTTCCGCCATTTAGGTCCCGATACCGACGTTCCGGCGGGCGATATCGGTGTGGGCGGCCGTGAAGTCGGCTTTATGGCCGGGATGATGAAAAAACTCTCCAATAACAGCGCCTGCGTCTTTACCGGTAAAGGTCTCTCTTTCGGCGGTAGCCTGATCCGCCCGGAAGCCACCGGCTACGGTCTGGTGTATTTCACCGAAGCGATGCTCAAACGCCATGGTCTGGGCTTTGAAGGCATGCGCGTGGCGGTTTCTGGCTCCGGTAACGTGGCGCAATTCGCCATTGAGAAAGCCATGGAGTTTGGCGCGCGGGTGGTTACCGCCTCCGATTCCAGCGGTACCGTAGTTGACGAAAGTGGATTTACCAAAGAAAAACTGGCGCGCCTGTGCGCAATCAAAGACAGCCGCGACGGTCGTGTAGCAGATTATGCCCGTGAATTTGGCCTGACCTATCTGGAAGGCAAACAGCCGTGGTCGGTTCCGGTCGATATCGCCCTGCCGTGTGCCACGCAGAATGAGCTGGATGTCGATGCAGCACGCGTATTGATCGCCAACGGCGTGAAAGCTGTCGCCGAAGGGGCAAACATGCCGACCACTATCGAGGCCACCGATCTGTTCCTCGAGGCAGGTGTACTGTTCGCACCGGGTAAAGCCGCTAACGCCGGTGGTGTAGCGACATCCGGTCTGGAAATGGCGCAAAACGCCGCTCGTCTGGGCTGGAAAGCGGAGAAAGTGGATGCGCGCCTGCACCACATCATGCTGGATATTCACCATGCCTGCGTTGAATACGGCGGCGAAAGCAAGCAGACCAACTACGTACGTGGCGCCAACATCGCAGGCTTCGTAAAGGTTGCCGACGCGATGTTGGGTCAGGGTGTGATTTAATATTGTCTCTGCAAGCCTGTAGGCCGGATAAGGCACGGGTGCCGCATCCGGCCTACAAACTTACAGGCCCGCCTCTTCAGATGGCGGGCTTTTTTTCGCCGGACGTTTACGCGGCGCACTCTTTTTCTTATCGCCACCACTACCGCCAGGTGCAGCAATTCCGCGAAAGCGTCGTACCGGTGTGCTGCGCGCCTGATCGATAAGCTGATACAGCGTCCCCACCAGCGGCTGCATGAAATCCTGATAGCGGCATTGCTTTTCGCTGATTTGGGTCAGTATAGATTCCCAGTGCGCGGTCATGTCCGGACGCGTCGCCATTTCTGGCAACGAGTGGAACAGCGCTTTTCCCGCGTCGGTCGAATGGATATACCGCCCTTTTTTCACCAGGAATCCGCGCTTAAACAGCAGTTCGATAATTCCGGCGCGCGTCGCTTCTGTACCTAAACCATCCGTTGCACGCAGGATCTTTTTCAGATCTTTATCCTGCACGAATCGCGCAATCCCGGTCATCGCTGACAGCAGCGTGGCATCGGTAAAGTGACGTGGTGGTTGAGTCTGACGTTCAACCACTTCGCCTTTTTCGCACAGCAGTTCGTCATCTTTTGCCACCACCGGCAACGGCGTTCCGTCGTTGTCTTCGTCGCGCTCTTTGTTGCCAAGCAGCGTGCGCCATCCGGCTTCCGCCAGAAAGCGCGCTTTGGCGACAAACTTGCCTTTGGCGATGTCCAGCTCAATCACGCACTTTCTGAATACCGCATCCGCGCAAAATTGCATCAGATACTGACGGGCAATCAGGTTGTAGATTTTCGCTTCGTTGTCGTTCAGGTTAATGGATGAACTGCGCGCGGTAGGAATGATGGCATGGTGCGCATCCACTTTTTTATCGTCCCAACAGCGGTTGCGCGTATCGGGATTGACCGCCGGTTGCGGGAGCAGATCCGGGGCATGGACGCTAATCGCGTTCAGTACCGCATGACGTCCGGCAAAGTGCTCTTCCGGCAGATAACGGCTATCCGAACGCGGATAGGTAATCAACTTATGGGTTTCATACAACTTCTGGCAGATATCCAGAACGTTTTGCGCACTTAAACCGAAGCGCTTCGCCGCTTCAATCTGCAACGCCGACAGCGAGAACGGTAACGGCGCGGATTCTGATTCCCGTTTATCGTTATAGCTGGTGACTATCGCCGGTTGACCGTTAATTCGGTTCACCACGTGTTCAGCCAGCGTGCGATTCAGCAAGCGCCCTTCTTCATCCTGATACGGCTCACACGCTTCGCTCGGCTGCCAGATAGCGGTAAACCGCTCATCGGCGGGCGTTACGATATGCGCTTTCACTTCGAAGAAGTCTTTGGCGACGAAGTTCTCAATCTCTTCATCACGACGCACAACCAGCCCGAGCACCGGCGTTTGTACGCGCCCGACCGAAAGTACGCCCTGATAGCCTGCGTTACGTCCGAGAATGGTGTAAGCGCGCGTCATATTGATACCGTACAACCAGTCCGCACGCGCTCGCGCCAGTGCCGACACGCACAGCGGAATAAACTCACTGTTGGCGCGCAGCCGCTCAATAGCCCGCTCAACGGCCTGCGGGTTGAGGTCGTTAATCAGGCAACGCTGCACCTTCTGGCGCTTTTCAGGCGCCAGTTGCAGGTAATCCAGCACTTCATCCACCAGCAGTTGCCCTTCACGATCGGGGTCACCGGCGTGAATAACTTCGCTGGCCTCATGCAAAAAGCGCTTAATGACGTTGAGCTGTTTGGTCACCGAGGGGCGCGGTTGCAGTTGCCACTTTTCCGGGACAATCGGCAGATCGACCAGGCTCCAGCGAGCATAACGACTGTCGTAGGCATCCGGCTGCGCCTGTTCAAGCAGGTGACCAATACACCAGGTCACCACTTGTCCATTTCCGCATTCGATAAAACCATCGCCTTTGCGATGCGGCTTTGGCAACACATCGGCGATAGCACGCGCCAGACTTGGTTTTTCGGCAATAAACAACCGCATCGAGTTAACGAATCTCAACCATGGCGCGACCGCCACGAGCTTCCACTAACTCACCAATGGCGGTGAGATCGATACCGAACTGCGCCGCTGCCGCTTTCACTTCGGCTTCAGCTTCCGGCGTTACCGCCAGCAGTAGGCCACCGGAAGTTTGCGGATCGCACAACAGATCGCGTACCGATTGCGGCATTTCACCCATCAGGTGTCCGTAGCTGGCAAAGTTACGTTGGGTACCGCCGGGTACTGCACCCTGCGCGATGTATTCTTCAACGCCAGGCAGCTTAGGAATATCCTGGTAGATAATTTGCGCCTGAACGCCTGCGCCCTGACACATTTCACTCAGATGCCCCAGCAGACCAAAACCGGTAACGTCGGTCATGGCTTTCACGCCGTCGATATCGGCGAATGCCGCACCGGCAATGTTCATCCGACACATCACTTCTGTCGCCAGTCCTTTGTGTTCTTCCTTCAGTAGTGATTTTTTCTCTGCTGTCGTCAGAACGCCAATCCCCAGAGGCTTGGTCAGGAATAACTTACACCCTGCCTCTGCGGTGCTGTTTTTCTTCACGCGTTCGGTCGGCACAACGCCGGTTACCGCAAGGCCAAAGATAGGCTCTGGGGCATCGATAGAGTGGCCGCCCGCCAGCGCAATACCCGCCTGACGGCAGGCAAAACGTCCGCCTTCGGTGACTTCGCGGGCGATTTCCGGCGCCAGCTTATCCAGCGGCCAGCCCAGAATAGCAATTGCCATAATCGGTTTGCCGCCCATAGCGAATATATCGCTGATGGCGTTAGTCGCGGCGATGCGGCCAAAATCAAACGGATTATCGACAATCGGCATAAAGAAATCGGTGGTGCTGATAACGCTGGTGCCGTTTCCCAAATCGTATACGGCCGCGTCGTCGCGAGTTTCATTACCCACCAGTAAGTTCGGATCAACAAACTTCGCCTGCTCGCTGTGCAGGATGGTTTCCAGCACTTTTGGGGAAATTTTACAACCGCAACCGGCTCCGTGGCTGTATTGCGTTAAACGAATAGCTTGCTCGCTCATGGACATCTCCTGTCATTGCAATCCGGATATGGTAGCGCTCATTCCATGATGTGGTAAGAGTGACTGTCTGAATTCGAGTGTCTTTGCTCAGAATCCAGACAGTTTTGCCGTTGATATCAGAAATAACGGACGAATGCGCTCGGATCGGCAAGGTTGATCGTCGTGGATGCTTTTAGCTGCGGTGTGCCCAGATAGAGGAAACCGACGATTTTATCTTGCGGGCGACAGTCGAATGCTTCACGTACGACCGCACTTTCGGTTAATGCACCACTGCGCCAGATACCGCCAAAGCCCTGGGCAATTGCGGCCATCTGCATAGCCATCACCGCACAACCGGCAGACATTTCTTGTTCCCACAGAGGAACCTTGTCGTTTTCTTCACATTTCGCCACCACGGTAATAATCAGCGGTGCGCGAAACGGTGCGCTGCGCGCTTTTTCCTGAGCTTTCTCATCGCTACCTGCGGCAATCGCGCCTTTCTCAAGTACGGTGCTAAAGCGTTCACGCCCTTCACCCTCAATGACATAGAATTGCCACGGTTGCAGCGTTTTATGGTCCGGTGCGCGCATTCCCGCCCGCAGAATGTTTTGCAGTTGCTCTCCGGCCGGGGCCGGCTCGACAAGACGAGAAGCGCTACGACGGGTGATAAGTAATTCGAGTGCATCCATTTGCTTAACTCCAACAATGAGATTTGTTCACAAAATTAACACGTGAGCGGATTTTGTTACAGCACAGGCGGTGATTCCTGCTGACAAGTGCCTGTCTGGTCATTACGATAGCCTCATCTTATCGCCTTTCTCCGGGATTTCGGGATGGCGTGTTGTTAATCGGTAGGGAGAATACATGCGAACCCTGTGGCGATTTATTGCCGGATTTTTTAAATGGACATGGCGATTACTTAATTTCGTCCGTGAATTTGTGCTTAACCTGTTCTTCATCTTCTTGGTGCTGGTGGGCGTGGGTATCTGGATGCAGGTCAGCAGCAGCAATACCAGTGAACACGCTGAGCGAGGCGCACTGCTGCTGGATATCTCGGGGGTGATTGTCGATAAGCCGTCGAGCACCAGTCGCTTAAGCGTTATTGGTCGTCAGCTGTTTGGTGCCAGTTCCGATCGCCTGCAGGAAAACTCCCTGTTCGATATCGTGAATACTATTCGCCAGGCAAAAGATGATCGCAACATCACCGGCATTGTGATGGATCTGAAAAATTTTGCCGGGGCCGACCAGCCTTCCATGCAGTATATCGGTAAAGCGCTGCGGGAATTCCGCGACAGCGGCAAACCGGTCTTTGCCGTAGGCGATAACTTCAGCCAGGGGCAGTACTACCTCGCCAGTTTCGCCAATAAAATTTATCTTTCTCCACAGGGTTCCGTTGATCTGCACGGCTTTGCCACCAACGGTTTGTACTACAAATCCCTGCTCGACAAGCTGAAAGTTTCCACACACGTGTTCCGTGTCGGGACTTATAAGTCTGCCGTAGAACCGTTTATCCGTGATGATATGTCTCCTGCCGCGCGTGAAGCTGACAGCCGCTGGATCGGCGAGCTGTGGCAGAACTATCTCGACACGGTTGCTGCCAATCGCCAGATCCCTGCTCAGCAGGTGTTCCCTGGCGCACAGGCCATGCTGGACGGTTTGACAAAAGTCGGGGGTGATACCGCGAAATATGCGCTCGACAACAAACTGGTGGATGCACTGGCCTCCAGCGCTGAAGTCGAAAAAATGCTGACCAAACAGTTTGGCTGGAGCAAAGCGGATAAAAATTATCGCGCTGTCAGCTATTACGATTACTCACTGAAAACGCCAGCGGATACTGGAGACAGCATTGGTGTTATCTTCGCCAATGGCGCGATTATGGACGGTGAAGAAACTCCTGGGAATGTGGGCGGTGACACGACTGCCGCGCAGATCCGCGAAGCCCGTCTTGATCCGAAAGTGAAAGCAATTGTTCTGCGCGTGAACAGCCCTGGCGGCAGCGTCAGTGCCTCCGAAGTCATTCGTGCTGAGCTGGCTGCGGCAAAAGCGGCGGGTAAACCGGTTGTGGTGTCCATGGGCGGCATGGCAGCCTCCGGTGGGTACTGGATCTCCACCCCAGCAAGCTACATTGTGGCGAACCCCAGCACGCTGACCGGTTCAATCGGCATCTTTGGCGTGATCAACACCGTGGAAAACAGTCTGGATTCCATTGGCGTACACACCGACGGCGTGGCGACATCCCCACTGGCGGATATCTCCATCACCAAAGCGTTACCACCAGAAGTGCAGCAAATGATGCAACTTAGCATCGAGAACGGCTATAAGCGCTTTATCACGCTGGTCGCAGATGCGCGTAAAACAACACCTGAGCAGATTGACAAAATCGCGCAGGGCCACGTCTGGACCGGACAGGATGCAAAAGCCAACGGTCTGGTAGACAGTCTGGGTGATTTTGATGACGCCGTGGCGAAAGCGGCTGAGCTGGCCAAACTGAAACAATGGCACATTGCGTATTATCAGGACGAACCGACATTCGTTGATATGGTGATGGACAGCATGTCAGGCTCCGTTCGTGCCATGCTACCTGACGCCATTCAGGCTATGCTCCCACCACCGCTGGCCTCTGCGGCCAGTGCAGTAAAAGCCGAAAGCGATAAGCTGGCCGCATTCAACGATCCGCAAAACCGCTATGCGTTTTGCCTGACCTGCGCCAACGTTCGCTAACTATTGACCCCTCTTCGGGATGAAGAGGGGTTTTCTTTGAGACAGAAGAAAAGTCATGCAGAAAAAATCAATTTACGTTGCCTATACCGGCGGTACCATTGGTATGCAGCGCTCAGAACAGGGTTATATTCCCGTTTCCGGTCATCTGCAGCGCCAGCTGGCATTGATGCCTGAATTCCACCGTCCGGAGATGCCAGACTTCACCATCCACGAATACGCCCCGCTGATGGATTCCTCCGATATGACGCCGGAAGACTGGCAGCATATTGCGGAAGACATTAAAGCGCACTACGACGATTACGATGGTTTTGTCATTCTGCACGGCACTGACACCATGGCGTTTACGGCTTCGGCGCTCTCTTTTATGCTGGAGAATCTGGGCAAGCCGGTCATTGTGACAGGGTCACAAATCCCATTAGCAGAACTACGTTCTGACGGACAAATCAATTTGCTGAATGCGTTGTACGTTGCAGCAAATTACCCGATCAATGAAGTTACCCTGTTTTTCAACAATCGATTGTTTCGCGGCAACCGGACCACTAAAGCGCATGCTGATGGTTTTGACGCGTTTGCCTCACCCAACCTTGCACCACTGCTGGAAGCCGGGATCCACATTCGTCGGCTGGGAACTCCGCCCGCACCTCACGGTACAGGTGAGTTGATTGTGCATCCTATCACTCCGCAACCGATTGGCGTGGTCACCATTTATCCTGGGATCTCCGCTGATGTAGTACGCAACTTCCTGCGCCAACCTGTAAAAGCATTAATTTTGCGCTCCTACGGCGTGGGGAATGCGCCGCAGAATAAAGAGTTCCTGAAAGAACTTGAAGATGCGAGTTCGCGTGGCATTGTGGTGGTGAACCTTACGCAGTGTATGTCCGGCAAGGTGAACATGGGGGGCTACGCGACAGGCAATGCGCTAGCGCATGCTGGCGTGATTGGCGGCGCGGATATGACCGTCGAAGCCACACTCACCAAACTGCACTATTTGCTGAGTCAGGGACTGGATACGCAGACGATCCGTGAAGCGATGACGCAAAATCTGCGTGGTGAGCTCACGCCTGACGATTAAAGGAGTCTATGCCCATGGCCCGAGCCTTACTGTTGGTCGATTTACAAAATGACTTTTGTGCCGGTGGTGCCCTCGCGGTCCCACAAGGTGACAGCACAATCGATATTGCCAACCGTCTGATTGACTGGTGTGCCTTACGCGGCGACATGGTCGTTGCCAGTCTGGACTGGCACCCGGCTAATCACGGCAGTTTTGCCAGCCAGCATCAGGTCGAGCCCTACTGCCAGGGACAACTCGATGGACTGGCGCAGACATTCTGGCCCGATCATTGCGTACAAAACAGCGCAGGTGCAGCCCTGCATCCGCTGCTGAACCAGCGTGCGATAACTCAAACGTTCACTAAAGGTGAGAACCCGCTGGTCGACAGCTATAGTGCGTTTTTTGATAACGGTCGTCGTCAGGCTACCGCGCTGAATGCATGGCTACTCGAACGCCGCATTGCCGAGCTCATCATCATGGGTCTGGCAACCGACTATTGCGTTAAATTCACCGTACTGGATGCGCTCGATCTTGGCTACACCGTCAGCGTTATTACCGACGGCTGCCGTGGGGTTAATATTCAACCCCAGGACAGTGCAAACGCCTTTATAGAAATGGCGGCGGCGGGTGCAACGCTGTATACGTTGGACGACTGGCTGGAAACCCAACCGTAAGCGATGCCGACAGGGTCACTCCTGTCGGCGCGTTATCTCAGGCCAGCGCTGAAATCTCTTCCAGCGATACTTTGCGTGTTTCGATGCCAAAACAAAAAAGAATCAGCGCGCATAGAACCAACATTACTCCTAACACGATAAAGACCGTAATGGATCCATAGCGGGTCAACATAATAGCGACGCCATAGGGCGTAAACACAGCGACAATCCTTCCCACCGCATTAACAAAACCTGATCCTCTCAATCTTAGGTGCGTGGGCCATAGTTCTGGGACATAAACTGCAGAGGCAAAGCAGACATACATATACAGAAAAAAAATCATCACCAGCCCGTAGCTCAGAATGGCCCACTCTTCAGTTTGAAGTGAATAGAAATACCCGAGCAATGCGATAATAATCAACAAGAATGAGCCAAACAATCGCCGTGGAAAGCGATCGATAATTAACGCGGCAATAAATATCCCAACTGGCGCGCCAATCATAATTATCGCGGTCATAAATATGGATTTCGTTACATCGATTCCCGAATTAACAAATATAGTCGGGATCCATACCGTAATGGTGTAGAGCGAAATATTCATTGCGATAAGCACCGTGATCGCCACCAGTGTACAGCGCAACATTGGCCCCTTAAACAATAGCCAAAATGAACCACTTGCCGTGCTTAAATCCGCCGACGGGCATTCGTTCCGGCAGGATGGTAAAGTGATGTTTTTTTCTAGCTCAATTTGCGATTCAACCTGCATAAGATGTTTTTCAGCTTCGCTTCTCTTCCCTTTACCAGCCAGCCAACGTGGGGATTCAATATAGTATTTTCCTGACAGATACCAGGCCAACAGCATTGCCATGCCACCGAGCAGAAACATCACCCGCCAGCTTAAAAGTGCAATGATCACGACGCCAATTGCCGCAGATAGCATTGGTGCCCAGTTGCCGACAAATGACAGACGGGCAGACCATTTCCCACGTACCGCGGGTGGAATGAATTCTGTAAATGAGGCATAGCCCACCATAATTAGCGCCCCCATTCCAATCCCCATCAGACAGCGGAAGAAGATAAGCCAGTACATGTTGGGCACAAACGTTGCAGCGCAGGCTGAGGCCCCGACGATTAACAAATTGATACGGAACGCTTTGCGTCGACCGAGATAATCACCAATAAAGCCGCCGGCTAGTGAACCGATAAAGTAGCCGAACATCAGCGCTGAGGTAAACGCGGCATTTAGATAATTGTTTGACCAGCCAGTGTTGACTAATTTGGTAATGACTCCAACTTACTGATAGTGTTTTATGTTCAGATAATGCCCGATGAC
>OKFY01000022.1_pt1 | contig 118631 bp, 122 predicted proteins | sample 1610971 | NCBI WGS metagenome assembly OKFY01 (sample SAMN04436702, study PRJEB24849) | human gut metagenome | biome: human gut; feature: NICU; material: stool | host: Homo sapiens | place: USA: Saint Louis, MO | collected 2010-08-03 | reverse complement strand
GCGGGCCGTTGCTGACGCAACGTTCTCTCGCTACGCTCGAGTCGAACCTCTTACCCCCGGAGGTTCTCATCCTCCTGGGCTATAAAGCAAAAAACCCTGCTCGTTGAGCAGGGTTTTGAATTTGGTCGGTGATAGAGGATTACTCGCCACTACGTGGCTCGCCCTGCGGGCCGTTGCTGACGCAACGTTCTCTCGCTACGCTCGAGTCGAACCTCTTACCCCCGGAGGTTCTCATCCTCCTGGGCTATAAAGCAAAAAACCCTGCTCGTTGAGCAGGGTTTTGAATTTGGTCGGTGATAGAGGATTCGAACCTCCGACCCCTTCGTCCCGAACGAAGTGCGCTACCAGGCTGCGCCAATCACCGAATGCGGGGCGCATCTTACTGCTCAGCCGCGCGCCCGTCAATCCCTTAGTATCAAAATGCCATTTGATCGGCGAGAAAGTCAGCAGCTCTGTTACTGGGCTGTAACCTTCTTCGCGTCCGGGATACGACACCAGTTGTTATTCTCGTTAATCCCCCCATTTGGCGAGGTATAACCAAGGCAACCCAGAACGGTATCGTACAGTTCCACATGACGACGCGGCACCTTCATCTCAGCTTCTTGCTTCAGGTGCGCAAATGCCTTCGCATGGTCAGGGTCTTCCAGATATTTGTCTGACATCCACACCATCATAGGAACGCGGAACTGCTCAGGCGGCGCCATTTTACGCGGCGTACCGTGCAGGTGCTCACGTTCGTTAATTGACTCACCGTGATCGGCGGCGTAAAACACGATCGCTTTCTTATCGCGCAACTGATCAAACACCTGGGTAATAAAGTGATCAACGTAGGTTACCGAATTATCAAATGAATTAATCATCTCAGCTTTCGAGCAGCCACTATCAACATTGACACACTCCGGCTTCCACTGTGCATATTCGCGGGTGTAGCGCTGGGTGTAGTTAAAATGCGAGCCCTTGGTGTGCAGAATAATCAGACGCTTTTCGCCATCATCAGTCTTCTGTAAAGATTGCTGCATCTCATTAATCAGCAGCATATCGTCAACGTTTTTGCCACGGTTACGCGGCTCTGCGCCAATCTGTTCACGATAGGCAATGTTTTCCGCCATGGTATTGCTGTAGAACCACATCTCGCTTTGCATCGCGTAAAGATCGGTCTTGAACCCTAACTGGCCGAGCACAGAAAAGACGTTTTGTTCTTTCAGAGTACGCTGCGGGTTTTCTTCCGCCCCGCCCTCGCGCACAAACATACAGCGCAGCGAAAGTTTAGTCGCCGTATCACAGGAATATCCTCGGAAAGCCGCCAGGTTTTTCTCCTGAGCCAGCCTTGGCGTGGTGTTTCGCTCATAGCCAAAAATCCCCATATGATCCCAGCGCGTGGTTTCACCGATAATAAACACGACATAGGTGTCGTCGAGATTGTTGGGGGCAACGTAGGTGAACTTCTTCGCCGGGTTCATCAGCGATTTGTTGTCTGAAGATTCATCCACCTGCGCCCAGGCGTATAAACCCAGCGCAGAGAGCCAGTTTGACGGCAAATAGGAGTTCGCAACGACTCCGCCGTAGCTGGGTAAATCGATCCCTGTTTCACGCTCAACGCTTTTTTGTTGCATGCTGAGCAGACGAATGGGCGCCCACACCATCAGGCCAGCCAATAAAACCGCCGCTACGCTACGCCATCTCATGCCTGGCGTACGAATCTGTTTCATCAGGGTATAGCGGCAGCGATTACTCCAAATCAGAACCAACGGTAAAATGCTGACCGAAACCAGCCACACGATAAAATGCCAGCCGACGACTTCTTTTGATAAATCAATATCGGTGGTCATGACCGAGGCAATAATACCGTAGCCAATGACCACGTTCAGGAAGGTCATGTAATAGCTGGCGCCGGCAGAACAGAGCACCACAAACGTTGCCAGTACACGCCAGGCGCGTCGGCCAAATAAAGAGAGAACACGGAGTAAAAAGAAGGTCACCAGCACAGTGCCAGCTAATTCAACAACCGCAGAGAGTCCTTTCCAGACGGTAAACTCGTGCGCATATCCGCTAAAGCGACGGAAAAACACAGCGCAATTCATAAAAAGACCGATATAGATCGCCAGCAAGAAACTCAGCTTCTGCTGCGTCATCGATTTGATATATCTCATGCAAACAAACCCTGGAGGAAGGGATAAAAACACCCTGCGCAAAAGCCTGTCAGGCCATACAGGGGAAAAGTGCGACAAGTGCAGATAATAAGAAAATTCTACAGCGCAGGTAAGTAGACCACAGGAGGGAAGAAAAGTGCTTATAGAGAATGCAAACGGCGCATATATTTTTGTAAATATATGCGCCGGGCATTAATCAGACCACTAATAGATTCAGGCGTGTGCCTCGGTATAGACGCTACGCTGCGGCTGACGAATAGTGGTAGAAAGCGCCAGCGAGATAATTAACAGCGCAAAGATAACGCAGAAGGTCACATAGAATCCGCCGAACAGCGAGGCGATAATGGAACCACAAATGCTGCCGATACCGAAACCTAAGTAAATGACACCGTAGTTTTTAGCCAGGTTGTTCAAACCGAAGAACTCACTCACCAGTGACGGGAACACGGTGATTAGACTTGAGATAAATGACAGGGAATAAGTGAGATAATTATGGGAAGAACTGGGTCAACATGGGAAGAGACTGGATGGAATATGCAATACCCTTACAGTATGTGAAAATCAGACCGGCCCGAAAAAAACAGAACTCGCACCAGTCTGATTGCAGATATTACTCCTTTCTCCCCGTATCGGCATCGGGTTCACCATCAAACAGTTTGCCCTGCATTCGATCCAGTTCTTCTTTTCTGACCCGCTTCACCACGCTGTAAACCCACTGTAGCGAAACACCAAATTTACGGGCCAGTTCGTGATGGTTGCGCCCGTCAAACTCCAGGAAGATTTCACGGTCGCGCTGGCTGACCTTCCAGACCATGCCCATCGGGAAATAGACGTTTTGCCCGCCCCAGACCTGCATCATACGGTTCGCGACGGCCTGACCAATCTGGTCGGCAACTGCGGGATCGATATCAATAATCTCGCGGACGGTCTCAGAGGTGTGCTGTGCCAGTTCCACCAACAGTTCCGGCCCTTTACTACGAAACTGATTCAGGTCGCTCATTGCTTCACCCCCGCAGCCCTGCGCTGCCACTTTTTCAGTTTCTCAATAACGCTACTTGCCTGCTCATTGCTGAGCCAGCGTAACGCGCTGATGCCCGTTTCCCGTTTAACCCATAGCGCCAGCGCCTGCTCTGAACTGTCACGGACGACACCTGCCGCAGCCATTTCAAGCCATAGTGCACGGATTTTCTTTGACTGAGGATGGCTATCCAGCGGTAAACCGGACCTGGATTTCCCGGCAGGTTTAACGCGAAAGCCTTTCTTTTTCATGGATTCCAGCACGCAGTTTAGCTGTGTGGTATCCATCCCTTTGGTTGAGGCTTTGCCGGTCAGCCCCTGCAGCATCTGGCGATAAGTATCCTCATCCATCTGGAGGTCGCTGCGGGCAATATGAATAAGTTGAATGAGGCGCTGTTTAGTCATCATCGACCTCACCTTTCGATTTTCCTCTGACATAGTCAACATATAAAGGAAGGGCTACAGGCCAGCAAAGGAGCATTACCGCCCAGCTAATCCAGTATTTAGCGCCGCTGTATCGTGAACAAAAACCTGAATGGCGGTGCAGCTCAGCATTACACCACCCCACGAGGCAGTACCAGAACAGGGCGCATACAATATATTCAGCCATCATAAGCCTCTCCCCAGCTTCCGCTGCTCATGCCCGCTGACAGGCTGATGCAGGCGAACGTTTTCCCCTTCTCTGTAACCGATATGGCGCGACAAATCCGCGTCACGTGATTTCCCAGCTTCACGGCCCGTAGTTGTGCCTGAATCCGGGTATTTCTGTTCGAGCCAGAGTTGAGCCAGCTCCCGTTCCTCACGAGTCATAGCAAACAATTGCACTTCACTACGCACGGCCAGTACCCAACCTTCGGCAAATTTGTCGCCACGGCTGGTCTTTGTCGTGCTTTTGATTCTTTTATTCTGCTGCCCGATGTAGTTTTTTCGCGCCGTAATAAGCTGTCGGGCGAGAACATCCCAGGTATAAGACGCCAGCTCAACGCGGTCTTTATTACCGTAAAAGCCAACGCTGGGTTTATGACCTGAATGAATAATAGATTCCACCCCAAAGGCCGCCTGGATGATCCCCAGCAGACCCAGCATGTAACGTGGTGGATTAACGCTGCCTGCAGCCCAGTAGTTGCTGATGCTTTCGTCTATATCACTGAGTGCAATATCGTCACGGGTAATGCCGTATGTCTGCATCAGTTTCTGAACACGCTGCAGTGCCAGTGATGCTTCATGTGGATTATCAGATTTTGACAGTGCCAGGAGTTTCTTTAATTTCTCCAGAATCTTTTCTTTATCAGTCATAATTAATCCTCCTTACCTGCACCTGGTTCTATTATGTGCAGCCGTGGCTCTCCATCTTTCGGCTCTGGCCACTGGCGAGCCTTATTTATCGCCAGTTTTTCAACCATTGCCCTAGTGATTGACTCATCAGAAATACCCATACGGCGCTGAGCATCCCACAACAGAAACTGCATATCAGCCCACTCAAGCAGATCGGATGGGGCAGCTGATGCCTCCAGAGCTTCTTTCGACAGGTGTTTCAAAGGGCCAATAGGGCCAACATCGCCGAATGTCGCATTTGACCACTCGGCATGTTCACGACGAACTTGTTCACGTTGATTAGGCTTGCGAAGCTCCTGTAGTTCAGCCAGTGCCAGCACACAATCATGAAATATTGGGTCTATCTTTTGACCGCTGATATAGCTATTTAAAGCATTGTCATGATCGGCCCAGCGTTTCAGGCTTTGATGGATATGGGCTAGGCGATCATCTGGTAATTTTTCATTCTGCGGCATAAGTCACCCCCAGTCGTTCGGCAAGGCGTTCCAGCTTTTTCTGCTTATGAAAGTCAATCATCAGGCCAATCCCGTTGAGGCGGAACTGTTCAATCATGATTTCAACGTCAGCCAGTTTGCCAGCCAGGTCAACTTCACTGCCCAGTCCGTTCATGTTACGGGCAGCAGCAGCGGCCAGTTCGGCGGCTTCTTCTATCAGCTTCAGTGTCTGTGCTTCAGGGCCAAAGGCTTTCAGCGCCAGATAGTAGATCGCCGAACGGTTATCTAAATTCATGTCTTTCATTTTGTTGCCTCGCAGGGGATGAACTCCATGGCCGGGACTTCGGTGTAGTAATGCTGGCTGCAGTGAGGGCATACCAGCGTGATGAGGACGGCTGGCACATGGTATTTGCCAGAGGTAATGACGCTGGCGTCGCTGAACTTCAGGGTAGTGATACCTTTCTTACAGTTGGAACATTTGATGGACATGATTTATTCCTCAATGCTGTTTTCGGCGTGCAGAAGCCCACGGCACTGACGCCGAAATAAAAAAGAAATTGAATTAAAATTAAATGGCAGCGATATCTAACGGAATATTAATTAGCTTCCCGTGTTTATCTTTCTCCCGGAAATTAATATAGGTTTTGGACATTGCCACCTGCAGTGATTCCGATATGGCTTCCATTGCCCGGTTCCAGCGCTCGTCCTGAATTTTGACGCGGCGCAGGGAAAGAATACGCCCGGTATTAAGCTGGCCCTCTTTGTCCACCTGGAAAGCATCGCTGATGATGGCCCGCAGGTTGGCGTTCGCGCCTTCCGACCACTCGGTGACGCACTCGTCTATCAGGTCTTTGGCAATCTGCAGCTCTGGCCCGAAGGTCAGGGTTTCCTGCACGCGGATGGTGATCTGCTGAGCACCGTCGAAGCTGCTGAAGGTCACGTTGCCTTTGGCACCGCCACGCGTTCTGCCGTACTTCTCGGCCACAAGGTCAAGCCAGGCATAGCACTCGTCAAAGGCACGACGCTTGAAGTCGCTGAGTTCATCGTGTTTAATCTTCGCGGCGGCAACCTGTTCTTTAACGAAAGAATCCATCGCAAGGTCATAGTCAGACACCTGGTCAACCGGCACCAGACGCCCCTTGCGGTCTTTCATGTAGTCTTCTTTATTTACTTCGCTCATCTCTGTTCACCTTATGGTTAATGTAATGACTCTGACCAGGTAATGCGGCAGCCATGCAGTTCAAAGACGCCCTGACGAAATCGCCCTGAGCCGTCATGGCCAACATGGGTATAACTCGCTTTGCCCTGCTCCAGCAGGCGGGCACAGTGCCCGTTGCGGGCGATACGGATAACCGGCTTACTGCCAGCAATCATGACGCTCTGTACGGTGGTGTTCATGGCGTTGAGCGCCATAATGGCGGACTGAACCTTGCTCATCTGCTGGTTGATATCGGTAATGGATTTCATGATTAAACCCCTTTGACGACGTCGGCGTTGACCTGCGGAACCCCGATTTCAGCGGCCAGATTCATGGCTGCTATCACCAGGTTACTGACGGCCAGCGGATACAGCAGGCTGACCATGCTTTTACGGTTACTGCCCAGATTGCTCAGGCGGGCACGGATGGCTTCCACTGCGCTGGCGTCCATGATGTCGGCCAGCTGCTTACCGGCGCGTTGCAGTTTGAACGTCAGAAACTCTTCGAGGCTGTTGTCCAGCGGCAGCAGTTCAACCACCTCGCAGCGCTGGACGACCTCACGGACTTCCATGTTGCGTTCGGACAGTTTGTCCGCCAGTTCAGGCTGGCCAATCAGCACAATGGACAGCAGTTTTTTGAAGCCGGACTCCAGTTCGAAGAAGCGTTTGAGGTGCTTCAGCGTCGGGATGGGCAGACTGTGGGCCTCCTCAATCACCAGAACGTGGCTGAACCCCGCCTGGCTGCTGTCCTTCAGAACGCGGTGCAGCTGGCGGAAGCGGGCGTCCTGGCTGCGTTTGATACTCTCCAGCGGCGCGATGGTGCTGATGATGGCCTCGGCGATCGCAGCGGCCTTCAGGGTTTTGCCCTTCACGTCGTTGTCTTCCATGGCGATGATGTATGGCTCGATAACAATCACCGGTGCGTTCTCGCGGTTGACGCGTTCAATCAGGTCGCGGCGCAGCGTGGATTTACCCGCACCGGACTCGCCGACAACCGCCAGAAAGCCACCGTGGCGGGCGGTCTGGAACAGCGCCTCACGCACGTAGCGGATATCCGGCGTGGTGAACACATCGTCCGCGCCCTGCATGGCTTCATCGGCGAACGGGTCACGGAAAAGGCCAAACGCTTTTTTGGTTGCTGGAAATAACACCTGCTTTTTGAGTAACATGTTCTCTTCCTCACTGAGGTTGGTAGTACCCGCTGTACGGGGCGTGGCAGCGCCCTGTGCAGCATCAAAACTCTTTGCTGTATCAATCCCCTGACTTGCCAGATAAGTTGCCAGACGCTGGCGCACTTCTTCCGGGCTGGTACGGGGCCACTCGTTATGGTTCACAATCTGGGCCAGCGTGGCCTCGGAGACGGCAACAGCTCTTGCCACCACCGCCTGCGGGATGCGGGCCTCTTTAAGTTGTTGTTTCAGTACCAGCATGCCTTCCTCCTCAGTTGCCGTTAACGATGCTGATAACGCTGCTGCGTGCCGGGGTAGTCAGGGTGACCATCACCTCATCCAGCACGGCTTCCGGTACGCCATCAGGGTACTGTGCCGCTAACTGGCGGTAATGTTCCGGCGTCCAGGTATGGCCGTTAGCGCTGAACTTATCGCGCAGGGCTTTTGCCGCTTCAACATGGGTCAGAGGCCGCTGCTCGATACGCGGACCGCGCAAGTCTGAAGCCTGTCCGCGCTTCGGCATATAGGCTGGAAGCGTGGTGTCGTCGATATGTTTATACGGGTCAAGTCGCCCACCGAACGGCAGCGCCTTCGCCTTGCGTGCAGCAGCTGCATCGGCGGCGTTATCCGTGCCGGTAACCAGCTCTTCGATTTCTTTTGCTGCAGTCTGTGCCGGGGTCTCCGGCAGGGCTTTGTAGCTTTCGCCGAATACCGCTGCGCTCTCGGCAAATCCAAACTCGTTCTTGCTGACCTCCTCAACCAGGAAGAACGTCTCGTGGCCGTCCTCGCCGGTCAGTACCACCTGCGCCACATCGCTGCGCCACGGGTTACGGGTAATCATCAGTTTTTCGCCAACCAATACGCCCGGTACCGTCGAAACGTCAAACTCATTGCCCCGGAACGAGACGCGCAGTTTTGGCGTAACCTTGCGGAGTTCAGGTGCGGCCACCGCCAGTTCACGGCATACCTCAACGGATGGCGCTTTCTTCAGCTGCTCAGCGGTGATTTTCAGCCAGATATCCGTGCGGGTTTTACGGTGGCGGCTGTGGGCCGCCGTGGCATTAAAGTGGCTGCGCCATTTCACGGCCAGCGCGTTCAGCTCTTCCAGACTGTGAACCGGCTGGAACTTCAGGCCCGGCTCCAGCTTGCGCTCGATAATGTCACGGGCCTTTTCCACCTGCCCGGTGGCGCGGGCGTTGTGCGGCTTGTGCGCTATCAGGTTGATGCCCAGCGAGCGGCACATGTTTTTCGTCATGCCAGCGGTGTTCGCCGAACCGGGGTCGAGGTAGAGTATTTTCGGCACACCGTGCAGCACGTCTGCGCCGCCGCGTTCCTGCATGGCGTTGATAAGAACAGAGCAGAGGTTCTCACCGGACTCCGCACCCATCACGTACTCAACGTAAATCCAGCCGCTGGTATGGTCGGTAATCTCATAACTCCACACGCGGTCACTGGCGATGCGGGCGATGTTGGCGGGCTTGTTCTTGTAGAACTTCGCGCTGTCCATCACCTGCAGCCCTTTATGGCCGTTGCTCAGGTAGTAAAGCGTACAAAGTGAGGCATCTATCTCCCAGACGTGATTGGGATGCAGGCTGGCCATCTCGGACGACGGGGCCGGTGCGTCAAGCTGTTCCGGATGCAGGCCATAGTTACGCAGGGCGCGGCTGATGGTGTCCTCGGACAATGGGAAAAACTCGCCTGTCACCTCGTCCGTTCTGCCTGCGGTGATAAAGCCGTTTGACCGCAGGGTTTCCACCGCATCCGCAATGGAATACAGGCGTTTACCATTTTTACGAGTGGCCTCGCGCAGCGTGGCGGATATCAGCGCGGCTTCGTCGCGACTCAGGGCGCTGCGTCCGGCATCGGCGCGTTTCTTGCGTTTGTCAGTCACAGATACCTCCTTCAGCTTGCGCAGCAGGGTGGCGCGGGACATACCCAGTTCAGTGCACGCGGCGTCATATATCGCACCGCGATTCCCGTGCCCCGCGTCACGTGCCGCGCGGGCAACATAAACCAGTCGTTCAGTCAGGGCGGCACTCATCAGTTATGCCTCCGGCCCGTTAACCTGTGGCGTCGGCTCAGTCAGCCATGAAGGGGCGACGTTACCTGTCGGCTCATCCGGCAGGTCAAATGTGGAGCGCAGATTGCGGGCAGCGCACTCCAGCTCACAGACCAGACCCGCCATAAAGTCTTTAGGCGTATCAATCTGGTTTTCTGCGCAGTAGGCACTCAGGGTCTCAAAGGCGCTGAAGAGTCGAACGGTGATGGCGGATTCCGCTTCAGTGGATAACGCCGTCACTTCCGCCCGCAGCTTCTTCACCTCTTCGTCAGGTTTCGGCGGCTGGATACGGGATTTCTTCTCCAGTTTGGTGGAGAGCGAGTCGATTTTTTCGTTTTTGTCGGCGAGCACGCGCTGTTGTGCTGCGTTGGTTTCACGCGCTTCACGTAGGGCTGCCTTCAGTTCGCGACTGGTCATGCGATCAATATCATCAAGCGTTGCCCCGGCGACGGTTCCACCATCAGCTAATGCGTCGAGTTCTTCGTCATCCAGAACCATCAGTTCATACAACTTGGTCTTACCTAAAACGGTCAGCGCTGTCCGTTTTGAATTTTGATCGCCATTACCCAAAAATTTCACACTGGCCTGCATCATGCGGCGTGCGACGCGCGGCTCAAGGCCGAGGTCATTTTCGAGAATATTTATAAAATCGCCGTGAGGTTCATTCTCCTTGAGAATTACCAGTCGCTTACCCGCCTCCAGCATGGCTTCTGCACTCTGAGCCATGTAAAAACGTGTTTCATGGACAATACGATCGCGTTCATACGGCAGCCCATCACCAAACTGCTGCATGATTTCAAGGCGATGTTCGGTCATGGCGTTAAGACTAACGTTGAGGCCATTACTCAGCGGTGCATCTTCCATTAATTCAACTGGTTGTGATTTTGTGCGTCCCATTTCAACTCCTTAGCGACTACCAGCCATAACACGCTGGTTGATTTCATTAATACGATCCTGCGCCCGCGCCATTTCGGTACTGTGCGCCATGGCGATTTGTAAGAGCTGGACTCCAGGGGCAAAACGCCCGTTATCCAGTTTCAGGGCCAGTCCTTCTTCGATAAGGGTATTCAGTGCACGATTGATATTCGCCGGTGACTCGCCCAGAGCCGATGCCAGTTCACCGTTAGAAACACCATTCAGGGCGTGGCCACGCAGTGCTTTAAGAACGCGCAGAATGCGGGAGCCAGAACTGGAAACATTTGCCTTACTCATGTCACATTCCCCTTTTTGCGATATGTGATAATCTGTTACGCGGGCTAAAACGTTACGCCGCATTCGAATCTGGTTTCAGACCCAGCTTCACTGCAATTTCGTGCGATTTGCCGTAACGACCTTTAGTGAAGCCGTTAAGAACCCGGTAGACCTCATTGCGGCTGTAGCCGTTTTCTTCAGCCCAGCGGGTGAAAGTGACCCCGCGCTGGCGGAAGAGTGATTTGACTTGTTCTGCAGTCATCGTTGTCTCCTTTGTTGATGCAATGATGTTTGCCTTATGTGTGATAGATTATATACACAAACGTGTATAAAGCAACGAAAGAGACGCAAATGTGTATAGCTGAGCGATTAAAAGAAGTACTAAAACAAAAGAAGATCAGCTCAATCAAAGATTTCGCTGAGATTTGCGAGCTGCCTTACCGTACCGCTCAAAGCTATTTGAATGGCGACAGGGAACCTAATATTGCAGGCTTAACGAAGTTGTGCACACGGTTGGGTATAAACCTCAATTGGCTTCTCACAGGTGTTGGTGAACAATTTATCTTGGGAGATGGGACTTCATCAGTGCAGGGTATCGCAATGGAGAAACAGGCTCTGATGGATGCGTTTGATGATATGAGTCCTGAGCAGCGGAGGGCTATTCTTGAGGTCGGCAAAGTCCTCACTCAACCAAAACCAAGCAAGTTTGCTGGGTAGGGAGAGGGCTTATAAGAATTTCACGGTAAAGGGAATGTGGTTGAGTTAGCTGCTTATCGGGAAAGGCTTATCAAAAAAAAGTAAGGTGGCAAGGCCTAAGCTCTTGCCACGACAAAACTGTTAATCTTTGACCATAAACCAACCTTCAAAGTAAGTGCCTTTAGACCCTGTCTCTTTCTTTTCGCAGGCGAACATTTTCTCGTTAGGCAATCGTCCAGTCACCATGTCTGGCTTATCCTGAATGATTTTGAGTGGTTCGCCACCATTTGCCTTTATAGCTGACAGACATTCTTGCATTGAATGAAATTCAGCTTTCATGACGCTATCAGCCATAGTATTTCCAGCGACTAAAAAGGTAGAAATCAGAACAGCGATCTTAAATTTCATAGCATAATCCATTGTAAGTGGGTTCAAATTCGGCGACCTATTAACGATTCTATTTAATTAAAAATTACAAATCACTAATTCTTTCCGTGGCGTAGCTTTACCTGTGACCTTCAGGTTGTAGCTGATATCAACTGTCTGAATGTTCAGTCCATTGAACGCCTGCCGCATTTCCGGGATATCGTTCACCGATATAATCATCTTCCCTTTGGTGCTCCGCGCCAGCTCCGCCATGTGATCATAGTTTTCCAGCCCGAACTCCACACCATAGCCTTCCGTTCCCCAGTACGGTGGGTCACAGTAGAACAGCGTATGCGGGCGATCATATCGCTCTATGCACTGGTTCCAGTCCAGATGCTCTATCAGCGTTCTGGACAGGCGCAGGTGTGCCATCGACAGTTCTTCTTCGATGCGCAGTAGGTTGAAGCGCGGCGCACTGGTTGTAGAGGTTCCGAAAGTGTGATCGGCGACCTTACCGCCAAACGCCTGTTTCTGCAGGTAGTAGAACCGGGCAGCCCGCTGTATGTCGGTGAGCGTCTCCTCCGGCGTATCCTGCAGCCATTTGTAAATCTGACGGCTGACCAGTGCCCATTTGAACTGCCGGACAAACTCTTCCAGGTGATGTTTTACCACCCGATACAGATTCACCAGCTCACCGTTGATATCGTTAATGACTTCGATCTTGCTGGGTGTCTTAAGAAAATAAAGCGCAGCTGCTCCGCAGAACGGCTCCACATAGCAGGTATGGTTCGGAAACAACGGTAAAATATGCTTCGCCAGACGACGTTTGCCGCCAATCCAGGGAACGATGGGCAAAGATTGTTCTTTCATTATCCGTAAGCCTTTTGCAATCAGTGAAAATATGGCAGGCTAGTCTGGTCTCGCGAGACTGACTGAACCCTGGTCGGCTCACAGCGCATACCTGTGGGTTGATGACCAGTCCGGTGTTCGAGCACCGGGCTGGTCGTTCTTTCACAGTCAGGATGAGGTTTAGGGATACCCTACGACTATTAACGCTGTTTACTGGTTTAGTAATTTGCCTTGAAAAGGAAAGTCACGAATGAATGATAAACATAATCCACACAAGCCTGGTTCTCAGAAGAATGAGTCTGACAATCGCCCGCGTCCTTCGCGCGAGAGTTACAATAATGATTCTGCGGATTATGGCGAGCGCAAGGGTAATATTGTGACGAATACTTTTTCACCTCCTGTACGTCCAGGAAGAGGAGATAACAGTGGAGACAAATCTGGATCATGAGTGGGAAGGCCTTCTGTTCGATGTAAGGCGTTCCGTTCGTTACCATAACCGCCGCAGAGCTTGGTTTGATCGGCTGGATCAGACCACGAATGTGTTGTCTCTGATTTTTGGCTCAACGGCTATCTATGGTGTTTTATCTCAGGCTAATACGAATTTAGCCGTGCTTTCAGCGGCTATCGTGACTGCTTTTTCTGCGATCAATTTGGTCGTTGCCTCATCGCAGCGTGCCCGTGCTCATTTTGATTTTGCACGCAAGTTCTTTGAGCTGGAGCAGAAAATGATACTGGTGTCTGACGTATCAAAAGAAAGTGTTCAGGCCATTACATCTGAACGTTTATCTATTGAGAAGGATGAACCGCCTGTTCTTCGTGTTCTGGACAGCATCTGCTATAACGAGCAAATCCTTTCGATGGACTACCCTGTTGACCAGATGGTCGTCATAGGTTTCTGGCAGCGTCTGCTTTCTCCTGTATTAGACTTTCAGGCGGGCAAACTGCGAAGAGTTAAAGATATGAAGCACGCCTGAAGCGGCCGTTTCAGTTAGTTTCTTTATGGTGCTAGTACCATTCTGGCGATGATTCCTTATCCACACTTATAACGCGCTTTAAAATCCGTATCCCGCCACATTTGTGATGCTGTCTCCCACACTACAAGGAGACGCATCATGAAAAACCTGAAAAAATTCATTCCCCCTGTTAAAAAGCCCCGCCTCAGCGGCTGGCTGCTGACCGCTGCGTTGCTGCTCGGCACCATCGGTATTGTCTCGCCCCAGCAGTTGCCGGTGGTTGTCTACAAGCTGTCGCTCATCACGCTGGCGGCAGTGCTGGGTTACTGGCTGGACCGTTCGCTGTTCCCCAAAGCCCGCCCCGGACAGTACCTGAAGCATGATGACAGGCTGATGGCCGAAGGGCGATTCCCGGTACAGACCGGACTCCACCTGGTGTTCTCCGCTGCATTAATCCGCCGCGCACTGATTGTTGCCGCAGTCTGTCTGGCCGTAGCTATGGGGCTTTAACGATGACCCTCTATATGTACTGGCCTCAGGTTGCCTGGATTGTGCTGTCCCTGCTGGGGCTGGGTATCGAACTGGCACGGCACGGGCAGGCACGCACGGGTAAACACAGTTTCTGGTGGCAGCTCTTTGGTTTTGCAATGGTAGCCGGGTTGCTGTGGTGCGGCGGCTTCTTTAGTCAGGCCCACGCAGCCCAACCACCGCAGGCCGCGCTGCAGTATCGCGACGATGTGATCCGTAATGCCCGGCTTGAATGGGGACTGTCTGCGCCAGTGGCTGACTTCGCCGCACAGCTGCATCAGGAAAGTGCCTGGCGACCTGATGCGGTCTCACCGGTTGGTGCTCAGGGGCTGGCGCAGTTTATGCCCGCCACCGCCGACTGGATAAGCCAGCTAATGCCGGGGCTTAAGAGCCGCGAGCCGTTTAATCCTGCATGGGCTATCCGGGCGCTGGTCAGCTATGACCGCTGGCTATGGGAGCGAGTAAGCGCCGCCAACAACTGTGAGCGGATGGCCATGGCCCTGTCGGGGTACAACGGCGGTCTGGGCTGGGTGCAGCGTGACAAACGGCTGGCATCGCAGAAAGGGCTGGACAGCGCCCGCTGGTTTGGTCATGTCGCCACGGTCAATGCCGGACGGAGCGCCGCCAGCTGGCGTGAGAACCGCCACTACCCGCAGCGCATTCTGCGGGAACTGGCACCGCGCTATCTCACATGGGGAGGCAGCAGCTGTGTGGAACCTGGTTAAAAGACTACCGTGGCGCGGCATGCTGCTCGCGCTTGCTCTTGTGGCTGTTCTTTACGGGCTGAACCGCTGGGGCTATCACGATGGCGCTGAAGACGCAAAACGTGACGGTGACGCAGCGCTCAGTCGGCTGCAGTCAGCGTTTGATACATACAAAACCGAACAAACGGCGCTTGAGAACGCAGCTCTCCGTGACTGGGCAAAGCGTTATCAGGCGCAGGTTGCCACCGGGCAACAGGCCGAGGCTGGCTACCTTGAGCAGATAGCCCAACTTGAGAGCCAGAACAAACAACTACAGGGGAAAATTAACGATGTCACACAGCGCTGGATTGATGAAGAAGGTAAGAGCCATCCCATTGAGTGCGTGTTTACTCGCGGTTTCGTGCGCCAGTACAACGCCGCGCTCGGATATGACAACGCATCCGTCGACGCCGGTCATTCAGACGAAACTGCCGCCGCTGGCACCGGCACTCGCGCAGCGTCCGGGCAACCTGCAGCCGCTGACGCCTGGCTACGCGACTCAGGCGTCTCCCAGCGTGACGTCCTCGCCAACATCATCGACAACGCGAAGCAGTGTCGCATCTGGCGCGGCCAGATAAACGGGCTGCTGGACGAACGGGAAGGATTACAGAAATGACGTTGCAGGTTGAATTCTGGACGGTGGTGGGCTTTCTCATCACCTTCATGAGCTTTGTCGGCGGTATGGCCAAGTGGCTGTTCAGTAAAGCGGAGGAGCGTCAGGCGGCGCGGTTCGCCTCCCTTGAGCAGTCGCTGCAACAGTCCGCCTCCAACTGGGGCGAGCTGGAAAAAGAATTTATGCGGTTTAAGGCGGATTTACCGCTGAACTACGTCCGCCGCGAGGATTACATCCGTGGCCAGACGGTCATCGAGGCCAAGCTGGACGCACTCTACAACAAACTGGAAGTGGTACAGCAGTACCGTCATACAGGAGGTCACCATGGTTGATATCGCCCGCGTGCGCCGGGAATCCCTGCGCTGGAGTCTGCTGGTTGCTCTGAACAAAACCCGCCCGTATACCGCCAGCGAGACGCTGCTGCTGGATGTATCCCGCGCCATCTACACGGACACCACGCCGCTGGAGCTGCGCCGTGAGCTGGATTATCTGGCCGACCGCAAGATGGTAGATCTGGAGAAAAAACCCTCCGGCGACTGGTTTGCCGACCTGACCCGCCTCGGCGTCGACCTGGTGGAATACACCGTGGAATGCGGCCCCGGCATCGCCCGCCCGGAAAAGTACTGGAGTGAATAATGGCCAGACGCAGCACGATAGAAAAGCTGCCGGAAGATGTGCGTCGCTGGCTTGAGCGGGCGCTGACTGAATCCGGCTTCAGCGGTTATAACGAGCTGGAGTCCCTGCTGCGTGAGCAGGGTTACGTCATCAGCAAATCGGCTATCCATCGCTATGGCCAGAAGATTGAGCGCCGCTATGGCGCTATCCGTGCGGCTACCGAAGCGGCCCGCATGCTGACCGAGGGAGCTGCTGACGATCAGGATGCGCGTTCGGAGGCGGTGATCGCCCTGATTCAGACCGAGCTGTTCGAGAGTATTGTCCAGCTGCAGGAAGCGGAAGAAGGCGAAGTTGACCCCAAAGAGCGCGTGGCGCTGCTGTCGAAGGTGGCGAAGAACGTGGCCACGCTGTCCCGCGCGTCCGTCAACCTCAAGAAGTTCCAGTCTGAAGTCCGGGCCAGAGCGCAACAGGCGGCCAGCAACGCCGAGAAAATTGCCCGTAAGGGTGGACTGTCAACCGATGCGGTACAGGCGCTGAAGCGCGAAATTCTGGGGATTGCCACATGAGCCAGCTTGCTCCCGTTTTGCCTGATACCTCGGCGCTGGATATCCCCGCCGTTCTGATGCCTTACCAGCAGCGCTGGGTGGCTGATACGTCGCCGCTCAAGGTGATTGAGAAGAGCCGCCGTACCGGTATCACCTGGGCTGAAGCGTCCGATGATGTGCTGACTGCGGCCTCTTCAGCGCCTGCAGGCGGGATGAACGTGTATTACATCGCCTATAACCAGGACATGACCGTCGAATATATCCAGGCGTGTGCGATGTGGGCGCGGGCATTCAACTATGCTGCCAGTGAAATCGAAGAGGGTTTCTGGGAGGAGGACGAAGACGACAAGCACATCAAGACCTACACCATCAAGTTTCCCGACTCCGGTTTCCGCGTTGTCGCGCTCTCCAGTCGTCCGTCTAACCTGCGTGGCCGTCAGGGCATCATTGTTATCGACGAAGCGGCGTTCCATGAGCAACTGGACGAGCTGCTGAAGGCGGCGCTGGCGATGCTTATCTGGGGTGGAAAGGTGCGCGTTATCTCCACCCATGACGGTGACGATAACCCGTTCAATACGCTTATCGGTGATATCCGGGCCGGGCGTCAGGGGGGCAGCGTACATCGTATTACTTTCCAGGAGGCCGTGGCGGAGGGACTGTACCACCGCGTCTGCCTGCGTACCGGGAAAGAATGGTCGCAAGCGTCCGAGCAGGCGTGGATGGCATCGGTGTACAAATTCTACGGTGCCGGTGCATCCGAGGAGCTTGACTGCGTTCCGGCCAACGGAGGCGGCGCCTGGCTGTCCCGCGCCCTGATTGAGTCACGCATGTCGGCTGGCACGCCGGTGCTGCGCCTGACCTGCCCGGAGGGCTACGAACTGAAGCCCGACGACGTCCGCTGGAGCGAGACGCAGGACTGGCTGGACAAACACCTCAAACCATTACTGGAAGCACTACCGGCTGACGCACGTTCTTTCCTGGGGAGAGACTTTGGCCGCAGCGGTGACCTGTCGGTGGACTATCCCCTGCTGCAGGAGAAGAACCTGGTGCGTCGCGTACCGTTCGTGCTGGAACTGCGCAACGTGCCGTTCAAACAGCAGGAGCAAATTGCGTGGTATCTGATGGACGGCCTGCCAAACCTGATGGGCGCGGCGCTCGATGCCCGTGGTAACGGCTCTTACCTCGCCGAATACGCCATGCAGCGCTACGGCTCCAGCCGGGTCAAGCAGGTGATGCCTACCGAAAACTGGTATCGCGAGCATATGCCGCCGGTCAAGGCTGCGCTGGAAGATGGCAACCTGGTGGATTTGCCGAAGGATGAAGACACGCTGGATGACCTGCGGGCCGTTCAGGTGGTAAACGGCGTTCCCCGCGTGCCAGAACAGCGCTCAAAAGCGAAGACGGATAATGGCAAACGCCACGGCGATTCAGCTATCGCGCTGGCGCTGGCGTACTTTGCCAGCCGTGAAATTAACAAAGGGCCGGTGAAGGCAAGCTCTCGCCGTCGCCGTCAGGCGGCCCGTATGCTGGAGGATTACTGATGGCCCGTGGACTCTGGGTTTCACCCAGTGAGTTCGTCAAATTTGCCGAACCCAATAAAACGCTGACGGAGCAAATCGCCTCGCGCAGCCGCTCCATCGACTTCTTCGGGCTGGGGATGTACCTGCCTAACCCTGACCCCATTCTGAAATCTCAGGGCCGGGATATCCGCATCTATCGCGAGCTGCGTACCGACCCGCTGGTCGGCGGCTGCATCCGCAGGCGTAAGGCAGCGGTCAAATCGCTGGAGCGCGGTCTTGAACGTGGTCATGCCCCGGCGCGGGTATTCAGCTTCATCCGGGATATGCTCGACGATCTGGATCTGTCCCGCATCATCGGCGAGATGACCGATGCCGTTCTCTATGGATATCAGCCCTGTGAGGTCATGTGGGGACGCTCTGTTAAATCCTGGGCCATCGCCGATATCGTGGGTAAGCCGCCTGAGTGGTTCCAGTTCGACAACGACAACCTGCTGCGCTTTCGTGCCAAAGACACCGGGCTGGAAGGTGAAGCGGTACCGCTGAACAAGTTCGTGGTACCACGCCAGGACGCGACCTACGACAACCCGTATGGTTTCCCCGACCTGTCGATGTGCTTCTGGCCTGTGACCTTTAAAAAAGGCGGCATGAAGTTCTGGGTACGCTTTGCCGAGAAGTACGGCTCACCGTGGGTCATTGGCAAGCATCCGCGCGGTACGGCACAGGGCGAGATTGACCTGCTGCTGGACTCCATGGAGGCAATGGTGGAAGACGCGGTGGCCGCTATCCCTGACGATTCCTCCATTGAAATTAAGGAGGCCGCTGGCAAGGCCGACAGCAGCGATATTTATAAAGACCTGATAACGCTTGCCCGCAGTGAAATCTCCATCGCGTTGCTGGGGCAGAACCAGACTACCGAAGCCAACAGCACCCGCGCCTCCGCGCAGGCAGGTCTGGAGGTCACCGATGATATCCGGGACGCTGATGCCGACATCGTGGTCAGCGCGGTGAATCAGGCCATCAAAATGGCGGTGTCGATGAACTTCGGCGACGTGGCCAGCCCCGTCTGGAAGATGTGGGAACAGGGTACGGTCGACGATACGCAGGCCACCCGTGACGAGAAGCTCAGCCGCGCAGGGGTGGCCTTCCTGCCGCAGTACTGGAAGCGCGAGTACCAGCTGCAGGACGGAGATATTGACGAGACACCACCGTCAGAGCGCCAGAAGAACGCGCTGCCGCTGTCATTTGCCGAGGCGATTGATGCCGATATACAGGCCCAGCAGGACCTCGATGATGCGCTGGATATTCTGATGAACGGTGGCACGCTAAACAACGTGCTTGCGCCAGTGCTGGAGCCGCTCTTTAAGCGGGTGAAAGACGGCGTGAACCCGTCTGAACTGCTGGGCGAACTGGCCGAACTTTATCCGCAGATGAACGCGGATGATCTGCAGGAGCGACTGGCCCGTATTATGTTTGTTGCAACTGTCTGGGGGCGTTTGCATGAGCGTGACAACGGCTGAGCTGGCCTACTGCATGACGCTGCCCCCTAAACGGGCTATCAGTTACCTGAAATCCAAAGGGTATAAAATGACCTGGGACTGGGAGGACATGTGGCAGGATGCCCATGCCCGTGCCTTCACCGTCGCCAAAGTGACCCGACTGGATATTCTGGAAGATATTCGAAGCGCCCTGCAGCAGGCGCTGGATGAAGGTAAGACTGACCGCTGGTTCCGGCAGGAGCTGGAGCCGGAGCTGCAGCGCAAGGGATGGTGGGGGCCACGCGATACCACCGACCCGGTAACGGGTGAGCCGGTCACCATCCAGCAGGGCAGCCCGTGGCGGCTAGATACCATCTTTCGCACCAATATGTCCGTGCTCTACAGCGCCGGGCGATGGGCTGAACAGATGGAGAACGTCGACGACAGGCCCTACTGGATGTATACCGGCATCAACGACAGCCATACCCGCAAGAGCCATCTGGCCCTGCATGGTCTTGTGCTGCGCTATGATGACCCGTTCTGGCAGGCGTTCTATCCGCCGAATGGCTGGCGCTGCCGTTGTGGCGTGATTGCCCTGAGCGCGGCGGATGTGCGTGCCCGTGGCCTGAAGGTGTCTGGCTCTGGCGCAGCCATGGGCTGGGAGCTGAAGCTGGTGTCAGAGAAAACGGGCGAGATGCAGAACGTCGCCACGTTCAATACCGGCACCACGCAGGTGGCTACCGATGTTGGCTGGTCTTACGCACCGGGGGCGGCATACCGTCCTGATCTGGCCCGCTATCAGGGCACGCTTAAACCGCTGGCACAGCAGGAACTGAGAGGATAACGATGGCTTCTGATAACCTGGTCAATATCACCATTAACGATGAATCCCTGCGCCGGAGCCTCCGTGCACTGGACCTGGCCGCGACAGACCTTGAACCCGCGATGCGCAAAATCGCCGGAACCCTGCTGGCGGAAACGCAGTTTAACTTTCTTGATGAGGGCCGTCCGGGATGGACTCCCTCGCTGGCAGCAATCGAACGTGACGGACAAACACTGCAGAAGACCGGGCGTCTGATGGGGTCAGTATCAACCGATCATGATGACAGGCAGGCCGCGGTCGGCACTAACGTCGTTTATGGGCCTGTTCACCAGTTTGGGGGTAAAACGGGGCGTAATGAATCTGTTGAGCTTCCGGCCCGTCCGTTCCTGCCGATGACGGGTGACGGAGAGCTGCAGCCTGATGTGGTTGTCCCCATCCTCGATACGATTGTCCGCCATCTTGAAGCAGCGGCCCGTCGCTGAGTTTTGTCTCTACAGGCGGGTGATTTATCATTGCCAGCCGCTGAGGGGCTGTATTACCTTTATAAAGGCTTTACAGCCCCCGCCTCGCACCACTATTCGCCTGCAGCGTGACATTCCCCGTACTGATACCCCCGATTTTTTCTAAAGCAGATTAAAAGCGCTGCTGATGCTTTTTCCACAGACTGTCCCCGACAACGTAACGCGGGACAGCAAAATGCCAGCCATTCACATTTTTAAAGCCGGTACTCATACCGATATGCACGGCGCGAAACTGCCGTTCACGCAAAGCGATCTTGCCGCCTGCGTGAAAGCCTATGACCCGTCCGTCCATGAAGCACCACTCGTTATTGGCCACCCCAAAACGGAAGACCCGGCGTGGGGCTGGGTGAAATCCCTGTCGCTTAACGGCGCTGACCTGTTGGCTGAACCTGACCAGCTCGACCCGCAGTTTGCCGAACTGGTGGGCAACGGACGCTTCAAGAAGGTCTCCGCCTCGTTCTATCTCCCTGACTCACCGAACAATCCGAAGCCCGGCACGCTTTACCTGCGTCATGTCGGCTTTCTGGGGGCGCAGCCACCTTCCATTAAGGGGCTGAAGCAGGTGTCGTTTGGTGAGAAAGAAGAAGGCGTCGTGGAGTTTGCCGACTGGAGTGATATCACCAATGCCTCTTTATGGGGGCGTCTGCGCGATTTTCTGATCGCCCAGTTCGGGCTGGACGAGACCGACAAGGTGCTTCCTTCATGGCAGGTTGACTCCCTGCGCGAAGAGGCTTACCGCGACACCGGGAAGTCTGAACCGGACTTCAGTGAACACAATCCCAACCCTCAACAAGAGAACAGCACCATGACTGATGAAGAAATCAAAGCGCTTCAGGCGGAAAATACGCGTCTGAAAGCGGAAGCCACCCAGCGGGCGGAACAGGAAGCGAAGACTAGGCAGGAAAAACTGCACGCGGACAACGTTTCCTTTGCCGAGAAGCTGGTCGGCGCGGGTCGCCTGACCCCGGCAGCAAAACCGGTTGTTGTTGCCATTCTTGATGCGGTAGCCGGTGGTGATAAGCCTGTCGAGTTCGCCGAGGGCGATACCCGCACCCCGCTGGCCACGGCGTTTAAGACGCTGCTGGATGGCACTGCCCCGGTACTGAATTTCAGTGAGCACGCGACCAAAGACCGCGTGAACACGGATATCAAAACGACGTCAGCAGAGTTCGCTGAAGCCGACCCGGAACGTCTGGCGCTGCATCAGAAAGCGCTGGAACTGTCGAAAAAAGAGGGCATCAGCTACGACGCTGCTGTCTCCCGCTGCCTGTAATTAAGGAGAGAACATGTCTGACTATTTAAAGGGTAAGCGCGTTGTTGACCCGGTACTGACCAGCATCGCTCGCGGTTATAAAAATGCCGCGTTCATCGGCGAGCGCATCTTCCCCATTGTCCAGACCGATAAGGAAGGTGTGACCGTTCCGACTTTCGGTAAATCCGCCTTTGTGGAGTACGACACCGAGCGTGCCGTAGGGGCTGACAGCAACGTTCTGGTACGCGAGAAAACCGGTAAGCTGGACCTGGTTCTCAACGAACACGATCTGGCCGCGCCGGTGGACTATCGCGAGCAGGCCGAGTCGATGTTCAACGAAGAGGCCAAAGCCATTCGCCGTGTGACCAGCGGCGTCAACCTCAAGCGCGAGCTATATGCGGCCCGTCTGGCCCAGGACAAAAACGTCTACCGTGCAGCTAACGTCAAAGCGCTGGCTGCGGCTGAACGCTGGGCAGGTGGCCAGGGTGATCCGATTGGCATCATCGAGGGCGGGATTGAAGCGGTACGTAACGCTACCGGTCTGCGTCCGAACCTGATGACCATGGGGGCCAGCGTCATGTCGCTACTGAAGTTCCACCCCGCGATTCAGGCCGCGATTGGTGCTAACGAGCGCAAGCGTATCACCATCGAAATTCTGAAAGACCTTTTCCAACTGGAAGATGTCGTTATCGGCGAGCCGGTCTCCATGGCCTCCATGAAAGATGCGCAAAACAAGGACAAAGTCCCGACCGATATCTGGCGCGACAACCTGATGCTGCATTACGTCGGCAAACCCCAGCCGGGCACTGACAGCACCGACGAAAATGAGCCGTCATTCGGTTACACCCTGCGCCGTAAAGGGATGCCGGTGGCGGACAAATATGATGGCGTCGGCGGCAAGGTGAAGTACTGCCGTTATACCGATATCTACAAAGTCGCCGTGGTCGGTGGCGATGCCGGGTATCTCGTCACCAACATCGTGAAATAAGGAGACGGTCATGGGTACAACTCAGCAGGTCATTCTGACCACTACCGTGACGGCCAGTGCGGCGCTGACACAACAGCGCTTTGTCGGTGCCGATAACGCGCCCTGTCAGGCCGGGGCCGTAGCGCTCGGCGTGGCGGAGGTGGATGCCGCAGCCGGTGATTTAACGCCGGTCAACGTACTGGGTATCGTTGCCGTCGAGGCCGGTGCCGCGATTGCCAGGGGGCTGAACGTCCAGTCGGATGCGAATGCCTGCGCCATTCCCCAGACAGCAGCATCAGGCGACACCCCGGCAGGTATTTCAGCCGGGATTGCGCTGGATGAAGCACTGGCCGAAGGTGATGTTATCCGCATCCTGCGCGGGGTGTGACATGTACTGCACCCTGGCGGATTTACAGGAACAAGTGCCTGAGTCAACGCTGATTCAGCTCACTAACGAGGTCGTGGATTTCGACACCCCTGCCACGGTGAATGTGACGGTTGTGAACAGCTGTATTCGCTACGCCGGGGAGTTGATTGATGCGCACCTTCGTGGTCGCTATACCCTGCCGCTGGCAGAAGTGCCTACCGTTCTGCGGGATATTGCCATCACGCTGGTGCGTTACCGCCTGTATGTCCGTCGTCCTGAAGGTGATCTGCCTGACACCGTCAAAGACGACAACAAAGAGGCCCGGCGTCAGCTTGAGGCTATCCGCGACGGGAAGCTGACGCTGGGGCTGCAGTCCACTCAAAAAGACGTACCTGAGTCCGGTGAAATCCGGGCGCGGGCACGCCGGCCCACCTTTGGCGGGCGCGACGGCTTACTGGAGAAATACTGATGAACGTTTTGCCCGTCCTCGATGCTGTGCTGGCCCGGTTGCGCGAGAAGCTGCCCCAGTTGCAGGTGGAGTACTTCCCGGAAAAGCCGTCCGAATACCGTCTGAATCATCCTGTCGGGGCGTTGCTGCTGAGTTATGCCGGTTCGCGCTTCGACAAACCCGATGATATTGGTGCGGTGATCCAGCCTCAGACTATCCAGCTCTGCGTCACGGTGGTCTTCCGCCAGCTCAACGGTAAAAGAGGTGCGATTGACGTTCTGGATGCAGTCCGCCGCATCCTCGGTGGCTACACCCCGCCGAACTGCCGCCGTCGTATCTGGCTGACCCGTGAAGTGTTTATCGGTGAGGTCAAGGGGCTGTGGCAGTACGCTCTCGACTTCGCAACCGAAAGCGTCTTTATCGAAGACAGCGATTTACCGTCCGGCCCGTTGTTAACCGAAGTGAACTATGAGGAAAGCGAGTGATGAAAGAATACCGCTATTCCGGCCCGGCCAGCGGCGTCACGCTGTCGGACGGAACCGAAATCCTGCTCTGGCCGGGGAAGAATGTTTCCCTGCCGGAGGAGCATGACTATGTGAAGGTACTGGTGGCGCTGAAGCATCTGACGCCGGTATCTGAAGAGACTAAACCCGCCAGCACACCGGCTGTGCAGCCACAAAAGCGCAGGAGCGGCGGCGACAGCGATGTGAAAACGGAGGACTCCCATGTCAGCTAACTATCTGCATGGCGTCGAAACCATTGAGGTGGAAAACGGTGCCCGCCCGGTTAAAACGGTGAAATCCGCCGTCATTGGCCTGATTGGTACTGCCCCAATGGGAGACGTCAATACGCTGGTGCAGTGTCTGTCTGAGAAAGATGCAGCGGCGTTTGGCAGCCAGCTCACTGGCTTTACCATTCCGCAGGCACTGGATGCGATCTACGACCACGGGGCAGGCACCGTTCTGGTCATTAACGTGCTTGATCCGGCTGTGCATAAAACCGCTGTGGCCGATGAAGACGTAACATTCGACAAGGCGACGGGCAAGGCACAGCTGGCTAATCCGGTGGTTGCGCAGCTGGTACTGAAACCGGACAGCGATGGCCAGCCTTATGTGGAAGGTCAGGACTACTCGCTTGATGCACAGACCGGGGTGATTACCAACCTAGGTAAGAGCATTGCTGCAAATGCAACGGTGAAGGCCAGCTATAACTATGCTGATCCGACCAAAGTCACCCCGGCTGATATCATCGGTGCCGTTAACGCGGCGGGCAACCGTACCGGCATGAAGCTGCTTAACGACAGCTTCAACCTGTTTGGCTACTTCGCCAAAATCCTGATTGCCCCGGTATTCTGTACCCAGAACAGCGTCTCGGTTGAGCTTATCGCCATGGCTGAGAAGCTGGGCGCGGTGACCTACATCGACGCGCCGATTGGTACCACTTTTGCTCAGGCTCTGGCGGGGCGTGGCCCGGAAGGCACCATTAACTTCAACACCAGCTCCGACCGCGTCCGTCTGTGCTACCCGCACGTCAAGGTGTACGACGCGGCCACCAACAGCGAGCGACTGGAACCACTGAGCCAGCGTGCTGCGGGGCTGCGTGCCAAGGTCGACCTGGAAAAGGGCTACTGGTGGTCGTCCTCAAATCAGGAAATTCTGGGTATCACCGGCGTTGAGCGTCAGCTGTCGGCAATGATTGACGACCCGCAGAGCGAGGTGAACCTGCTCAACGAACAGGGCATCACTACGGTCTTCAGCAGCTACGGCAGCGGCCTGCGTCTGTGGGGCAACCGGATGGCAGCATGGCCAACGGTCACCCATATGCGCAACTTTGAGAACGTTCGCCGCACCGGTGATGTGATCAACGAGTCCCTGCGTTATTTCAGCCAGCAGTACATTGATATGCCCATCACCCAGGCGCTGATTGATGCGCTGACGGAGTCGGTAAACGCCTACGGGCGCAAGATGATTGGCGATGGCGCTCTGCTGGGCTTTAAATGCTGGTTCGATCCTGCCCGTAATGAAGAGGCGGAACTTGCCGCCGGTCACCTGTTACTGAGCTACAAATACACGCCACCGCCTCCGCTGGAGCGACTGACGTATGAGACCGAGATCACTTCGGAATACCTCTTAACCCTGAAGGGGAATAGCTGATGGCAAAGATTGAGATCAACCGCATCACCAATGCCAACATCTATCTGGATAGCGCTAACCTGCTGGGCCGGGCCGAGGAGGTCAAGCTCCCCGACGTGTCGATGACCATGCAGGAACATAAAGCGCTGGGGATGGTGGGCAAGGTGGAACTCCCGTCAGGCTTCGACAAGCTGGAAGGAGAGATCAAGTGGAACAGCTTCTACCGCGACGCGATGCTGTCTGCCGCGAACCCGTATAAATCGCTGGCGCTGCAGTGCCGCTCCAGCGTTCAGCGCTACAGTTCTCAGGGGTTGATTGATGAAGTGCCGCTGGTGACGTTCCTGACCATCATGTTCAAGAAGAACCCTCTGGGCACCTTCAAGCAGCATGAGAACGCCGAGTTCTCCAGTAGCTTCACCTGCACGTACATCAAGCAGGTACTGGATGGTGAAGAACTGCTGGAGCTGGACTATCTGGCCAACATCTTCCGCGTCGGCGGCGTTGACCAGTTGACTGACTACCGCATCAATATCGGGGGCTGATAGTGACCGTCAAGATTGAAGACAAAGGCGGGAACTGCGGTTCGATTGGTATGGCTAATGGAACCTGGTTTACCCTCCTCGATATTCCGGGGGTGGAAAACCTTTTTAACACCCAAAAAACCAATGACCCGATTGACTGCACCCGCTCCAGAGCACGGAAGCTGGCTGACCTGATTGAGGCATGGGAACCACCAGACCACTGGTTTACCGGCATCGGCAAAGCCGAAGGTAAGGCGCTCATTATCGAGTTTCTTCGTAACTGCAAAGGCTTTCGCACTCACTGATATCACAGGGGCTTCGGCCCCTTTCTTCTTAATCCCCTTTAATATCCGTTCCCCGCGTCACCGGACATACTGCCCTGAACTTACACAGGAGCATGAACATGTCACAGACCCAAACAGAAGCCGAAATCTTTGTCCTGCAGTTCCCATTCACCACGGCTGCGGGTAACTCCGTTTCTCAACTCACCCTTAAGCGCCTGATGGTTAAAGACCTCAAGCTGATCAAGAAAACGCATAAAGACCCGGCTGACTGGGATGAGCCTCTGATTTCCCGCAGTACCGGCCTGCTCCCGGAGGACCTGGATAATATGGACCTTGCTGATTATCTGGAGCTGCAGAAACGATTTCAGCAAGTCACTGGGCTGGGCAAAAGCAACAAAGACCCTGACGCAGGCACAGGGACTGCTGGCGAGGTGGTTTAGATTTCAGCCGGGGGAGATTGATGCCCTCGATACTGACGATCTGGAGATGTGGCTCGACCAGGCCGAAGAGCAGATCAAAAGCGAGTACGGCGACAACCAATAACCCTCAGCACTTAACAGCCGCTTCTTGCGGCTGTTTTGCATGACTCTCCACTTTCAGAGGATAGCCACCGTGGCAAGTGAATTTTCAGTCGGCGTCATCATTGGCGGCATTGTCGGGAGCAGCTTTCGCTCTGCCGTCAGCGGTACCCGACGTGCCCTCGACTCCCTTGGCGATACGTCACGTCGCCTCCAGGAGCGCCAGAACGCCTTAACCCGCGCAACAGAGCGCTATGGGCAACTGGGTTCATCCCGGATGCAGCGCCTCAACAGCGACCTACTGCGTGTAAGCCGCACAATGGAGCAAATTGAACGCCAGCAGCGTCGTCTGTCGGCAGTATCTGCCACCAGTGATGCGCTGAAAGCTAACCGCATGGCGCTCTATGGTCAGGGGGCTGAGACCTATGCCGTTGCCCGAACGCTGGGTTCACCCGTAATGAACTCAGTAAGACAATATGCCTCGTTTGAGTCCCAGCTTCGCGATATCAGCGTGACCGGCGATCTGGATGCACGTCAGGAGCAGGCTATCGGTACTGCTATTCGTCAGGCATCGCTCAGGGTTAACCAGCTGCAGGAGTCTCTGTTGGGTGGTGTTGGTCAACTGGTTGCTGATGGTATGAACCCGGAACAGGCAGCAAAATTTGCGGGGATGCTGGGTAAAACAGCCACGGCCACCAAAGCGGATATGACCGACCTCGCCAAAATGACTTATGCCTTCAGCGATGCGCTTAAAATTACCGATGCGAAGGAGCTGGAGCAGGCGTTTGGTATGGCGGCTACCGGGGCCAAGCTCGGCTCATTTGAACTGAAGGATATGGCGAAAGCGTTACCCGGTATGGCCAAAGCTTTCGCGGCCCGTGGTATTTACGGTAAAGACGCCATAACCCAGATTGTCGCCAGTCTGGAAGTGGGTAAAGGCAGCGGCTCTGCAGAGGAAGCAGTCACCAATATGTCTAACTGGCTGGCGGCGATGGGGCGCGGAGATACCATTCAGAAATATGCCAAAGCCGGAGTGGACTACCAGGGGTCAATGCAAAATTATGTAGCCCAGGGACTCTCTCAGTATGAAGCCTCTCTGATGATTGCCAACCGTTTTGTTGACGGTAAAGGTAAGGCGTTTTTACAACAGTGGAATGCGGCAAAGGATTCTGGAGATCAGGAAGGTCAGCAGAAGTTGATGGAGTCCTTCGGACTGGCGGAAGTCTTCACCGATATTCAGACTGTCAACCATCTGCTGGCGATGCGTCAGGGCTGGGATAAATATCAGTCCAATAAACAGGAAATGAATAGCCCTACAGCACAGAACACGCTCAGTACTGATTTTAAGAAGCAAAACGATACTCTTGAGGCGCGCTGGCGCAGGACCCAGGTCGGTTTTAATGAGTCAGCAATCAGCATCGGCGAGTCATTAAAACCTGCATTAATCCAGTTAGGCGAAACATTCATTCCTCTTATAGACAGCGTAGGTAAGTGGATTGCAGCCAATCCGCAGCTGGTCAGCGGTACCATTAAGATTGTGGGGGCATTACTTGCTTTCAAGATGGCCACAATCGGTCTCAAGCTGGGGCTGAATCTCCTTATCTCACCATTTACCAGCGTATGGGGAAGTATTGTTCGGCTTCGTGCTAACTGGCTTCGTCTGACCCTTGCACTGGGTGAAGGCGGCAAACTCCGCTGGCTGGTGACCAGCTTCAGCGCTGTCGCCAGAGGGGCCGGAACGCTGGGGCGTGTACTCGGAGGCGGTCTTGTTCGCGGTATTATGCTCGCCGGACGGGCCGTTCTCTGGATTGGCCGGGCACTGATGATGAACCCTATCGGTCTGGCCATCACCGCCGTTGCTGTGGCTGCTTACCTTATTTACCGCAACTGGGGAGCGGTCAGCGGCTGGTTTAAACAGCGCTGGGCAGACATTAAAACGGCGTTTAACGGCGGTATCGTGGGGATTGGTAAGCTGCTGATGAACTGGTCACCGGTTGGCCTGCTGTACAAAGCCTTCGCCGCCGCGCTGAAATATCTGGGCATTGACCTGCCCGCAAAGTTTACCGACTTCGGCAGTAACCTCATCGACGGGCTGATTAACGGCATCAAAAACAAGTGGGACTCGCTCAAAACCACCGTCACCGACATGGGCGACAGCGTCGGCGGCTGGTTCAAAGAAAAACTGGGCATCCATTCGCCGAGCCGGGTGTTTATGGGCTTTGGTGACAACATCGCGCAGGGTGCCGCCATTGGCCTGCAGCGCACCACTCCTCTTGCAGCGCTGGCCGGGCAGAAGCTGGCAGAAGAGATGACCCCGGAAGTGCCTCGCCTGCCGTCACCAGAGATTATGGCCGCAGGATATGGCGGACGGGGAGCCGGAGCAGCAACCGGTGGCGGAGCGGCTGGCGGCATTCATGTTGCTTTTAATCCCCAGTTCTACCTTAACGGTAAAGAAACTCCGACACCTGCCGGGCTGACCGGTGCGCTGAATATGAGCGTCCACGAGCTGGAGAAAATGCTGGAACGCCTGCTGGCCCAGCAACAACGCCGGAGGTACAGCTGATGTTTGCGGTTCTGGGTGATATTGAATTTGAGCTGATTACCTACTGGGACGGCTTCGAGGCAACGTTCGGCGTCGATTATGCCGAGCATGCCCGCATCGAGGGTAAACCCGGCCTGCAGTTCATCGGTGACAAGCTGGACGAGATCCAGATAAGCCTGGTCTTTCACCAGCACTATTGCGTGCCCGACGTCGAGCTGGCGCGTCTGCGAACAGCGATGAAGGCCCATCAGGCGCTGGCTCTGGTGTTTGGTAACGGTGACTATCGCGGCTGGTTTGTGATAACCGATGTGACCGCAACCAGCGAACAGACCGACAGCACCGGCAACGTGCTGGCGGTCAACGCTACCGCATCGCTCCGGGAGTACATCGGCGACCCTAAAAACCCGCTGAAGCCGCCCGCCATCCGTACACAGGTGCCAGGCACCGGCGCGGTGTCTTCTGCGGTTCCGTCGCCTTCCGGCGTGGCGCTGTACGTCCGGGACGGCGTCAACTATGCAAAGCAGGCACAGTCGATGCTCCAGACCACCATGAGCGCGGTGCGGATTGCAGAGAAAATGAAGGATAACCCTACCGTCGCACTGACCCGCGTGCCGGGTCTGATGAGCGGGCTGGGCAATATCTCCGGGTCGCTGGGGAGCAGTATCCCGGCGTTTAATGCGCTGGCCGAGTCCATGCCAGAGGCCGTCAGTCTGGCACGGGCCACCAGTGAGGCCGCTTCGTATGTTCAGCAGGCACAGTCTTCGCTGAACGGCGTCGACGGCAGCAATATTGCGGCGGCGCTGGATGCGGTTTCCGGCCAGCTGAACTCCGCCAGTACCACCTTTACCCGCATGTCACCGGGGTTAAGCGCCATGGCAGCCAGAATTATGGCGAGGAGTGTCTGATGTACCTTAAACATGTCACCCGTAGCGGGGAACGCTGGGACGCGCTTGCATGGCAGTACTACGGCGACCCGATGGGCTACCCCCGGATTATTGCCGCTAACCCGCACGTGGCCATCACGCCGGTGCTTCCCTCCGGGCTGCTGTTGCTTATCCCGGTGATTGAGGCTGAAGAAGCCACAACAGAAGAGGAAACCCCGCCATGGCTGAGGTAAGCAGCACGCAGACATCGTCTGCACCGAGCGGCGTCAGCGACGTGCTGTCGCCGGTGTTCACCCTGTGGTATCTGAAAAAGAATATCACCAGCGATATCACCCCCTACGTCACCCGCATTACGTACAGCGATAACATCAAAAATGAGTCCGACACCATCGAGGTGGAGCTGGATGATACCGACGGTCGCTGGCTGGATACGTGGTATCCGGGAAAAGGCGACACGCTGACCCTGAAGGTGGGCTACCAGGGGGAGAAGCTACTGGCCTGCGGTACCTTCTCCATCGACGAGATAGAGGTCAGTTCGCCCGCGTCCGTGGTCTCCATCCGGGGCGTGGCCACCTCGGTCAACAGCGCATTGCGGACGAAATCAAGCCGGGGCTTTGAAAGTACCACGCTGGCGGCCATCGCCGGGCGCATTGCCAAAAAGCATCAGCTGAAACTGGTGGGCAGCATCGAGGCTATCAAAATTGACCGGGTGACGCAGTACGCCGAGACCGATGTGGCCTTTCTGCACCGGCTCGCCAGCGAGTACGGCTATGCGGTGAAGATTGTCAGCGACCAGCTGATATTTTCGCATCTGGCCACACTTCGCAGCCAGGAGCCGGTTAAGCAGCTGAAGCCGCAGGACGTGGCTCGCTACTCGCTGCGCGATACCATCAATCGGGTCTACAAATCCGCCAGGGTCAAGCACCAGAAGAGCAGCACGAAAAAGCTGATTGTGTATGAGGCTGACGGCGGCACCAGTGAGAGCAGCAAGCAAACCAAAGGCGGCAAGGTCACCAGCGCCGACCGTCTTCAGGTCAACAGCCGCGTCAGTGACCCGGACAGCGCCCGCATCAAGGCAGATTCCGCGCTGGCCCGTCACAATGAATATCAGCAGAGCGGCTCCCTGAGCCTCATGGGAGCGTCCCAACTGATAGCGGGTAATAAAATTGAGCTGTCCGGATTTGGTCAGCTGTCCGGGCCGTGGCTGATAACCACCGCCCGCCATACCCTCGACCGCAGCAGCGGCTACGTAACCGAACTGGACGTGGCACGGGGGCCGGTGACGCGGGGTAAGGCAAAGAAAGGTAACAAAACCGGCAAAACCCAGACGCTCACCGTCTACAAGCCTGACGGCAGCACATCCACGGTAATAAAGGAGAAGAAAAAATGACAGGCGTAACCCTGCAGACCGGTACAATCAGCGCCGTCGATGCTGATGGCGTGAAAGCCCGCGTCCGGCTGCCCGAGTGCGACAACATGCGCACCAACTGGCTGGACGTCCTGCAGCGCAACACCCAGAACAACAAAGACTACTGGCTCCCGGATGTGGGAGAGCAGGTCAAGGTGCTGCTGGACGAAAACGGCGAAGATGGCGTGATCCTCGGCGCGGTCTATTCAGCCGTTGATAAACCCTCGTTCAGCGACAAGGACGTTCGCGGGACAACATTCAGCGACGGGGCCGAGTTCAGCTACCACCGGGGCACCCATACGCTCACCATTAAGGGTGGAATTGAGCATCTTGTGATTGAGTGTAGTGCTGACGTGCTCGTGAAAACGCAGAAAGCCACGATTGATGCGCCACAGACCGAAATGACCGGGGACCTGCTTGTCAGGGGTAAGCTAACTTACGAGGGAGGCATGGCTGGCTCTGGCGGTGAAGGTGCCACCGCGACGATTAAGGGCAACATTGAGATTGAAGGGAATGCCCACTCCACCGGCAGCATGCTGTCTGATGGCGCAAACTCCAACCACCACTCCCACTGAACCTTCTTAAACGCCTTTAATATCGGCAATCCCTTCCGGGGGCAATACTGCCCCCATGAAAACGACCTCAGTATTCTGGCAACCGGCCCTGCAGGCCCCCGGCGAAATCGTCCAGGGGCTGGATGATATCTGGCAGGCCATTCAAATCATTCTGCGCACTCCTCGCGGCAGCGACCCGCACCGCCCGGAGTTCGGCAGCAATCTGCACCTTTATATCGACTGGCCCGTTGAGCGTGCCATTCCGCACGTCGTGCGCGAGTCCGTCGATGCCATTCGTCGCTGGGAGCCTCGCTGCCAACTGATGTCGGTTAAACCCGCCGTTGACGGTGAACATCTTACCCTCCGGGTGAGCTGGAAAGGCTCAGACGGACAACCCCGGACTCAGGAACTGCTATGGCGCTGACAGAACCCGATTTTATTGAACGCGATGCCGACAAAATCACGGCGGAAATGATTGCGAAGTATGAGGCTGACACCGGCAAGACGCTGTATCCGGCACAGGCCGAACGTCTGCTGATTGACCTCTGGGCCTACCGCGAAATGCTGGTCAGGGTGGCAGTGCAGGAGGCGGCAAAGCAGAATCTGGTCGCCTTTTCCCGTGAACCAATGATTGATTATCTCGGTGAGCTGGTTGGCGTGTACCGTCTTGCCGCGCAGCCTGCATCCATTCCTCTCCAGTTCTCTGTCGACGAAGCGATGGTGATGGATGTGCTGATACCGGCAGGCACCCGCGTCAGCGCCTCCGACAGCGTTATTTTCGCCACCAACACGGACGTGGTGCTGAAGGCGGGTCTGCTGCTGGTCAACGTCACGGCGACCTGTACCGAACCCGGTGATGCCGGTAACGGCTGGCAACCTGCTCAGGTCAGCCAGCTGCTCGATGAGATTGACAACGTCGACCTGCAGGTCACCAACCTGTCCGCCAGTTCTGGCGGCTCAGAGCAGGAAGACAATGACCGGCTGCGTGAGCGCATCAGGCTGGCCCCGGAGTCCTTCACCAACGCCGGTAGCCGTGGCGCATACCGTTTTCATGCCATGGGGGCACATCCCAGCATCGTCGACGTCGCCGTTCTCTCCCCGGTGCCCGGTACCGTTGAGCTGTATCCTCTGCTTAGCACCGGCCTGCCGGACGACAGCATCCTCACGCTGGTCGAGAGCTTCTGCTCGGATGAGAAAGTCCGACCGCTCACCGATACCGTCCATGCCAGAAAGCCCGTGCAGGTGGACTACGCCATCGACGCCCGCATCACGGTTTATCGCGGTCAGGACGTCAATTCGATAAAAGACGCCGCAAATAATGCCATTCAGCGCTGGGTGGCGGCCCGTCGGGCAAAGCTGGGGCTGGATATCGTGCCGGGGCAGATTAACGCCGTACTGTCCGTTGATGGGGTGTATCAGGTTGAGTTGCCCGGTCTGGCGCTGGTTGTGGTGGCGGAAAACGAGTGGGCCAACTGTACCTCCATCAACATCACCATGACGGGGGTTGCCGATGGCTGAGCCGCTGCAGCTTCCGCCGCCGCTTGAGGGGGATATCAGCCTCAGAACGCTGGGCAGACTGGCCGGGCGGCTGGACAACATTAACCTGGAAGCCCTGATGATCTACTTGGTGGATATCGTCGACAGCTCCGCGCTGCCGTGGCTGGGTGAGCAGTTCTCGCTGTTCGGTGATGGCTGGGAGCTGGCAGAAGCGGATGACGTGCGACGCGCTCTGATTAAATCGGCCATCGAGCTGCACCGCTACAAGGGGACGCCGTGGTCAATCCGGGAAATCATCCGCCGCTTTGGTTTTGGCGAGGTCGACCTGATTGAGGGGACCGGTCAAATCGGCTACGACGGCAGACACACGTACAACGGTAACTATGTCCACGGTGACGCCGAGGCATGGGCGGTTTACCGCGTTATCCTCCGGCAGCCCATCACTAACGACCAGGCGGCGCTGTTACGACAGACCCTCGCCGCGTTCGCCCCGGCCCGCTGTCACCTTGCCAGCCTGGAATACCAGTCTGTCGCGATTCGCTACAACAACACCGTCAACTATGACGGCAGCTATAACCACGGGAGCAGTTAATTATGGCAAACCTACCTGAAACCCCGCAGTGGGAAGACGGCATCTACCAGATTGAGGTCTCTGACCCCGTTCTGGGTGGGCCTGACGGGATTTCTAACCGTCAGGCTAAGCAACTGGCCAAACGAACGTCGTACCTGAAACAGCAGGTGGAGAAAGGCGATAAAGGTCTGGCGGACCATATTGCCGCGCCGGACCCTCATACCCAGTATGCTCCGAAGGAAAGCCCGGCGCTGACCGGTACACCTACCGCACCAACGGCGGTAAAAACCGATAACAGCACCAAACTGGCCACCACCGGGCATGTCAAAACGGTGGTCGCCGATTATGCTCCGCTGGCCAGTCCGGGATTAACCGGTAAGCCGACAGCGCCAACCGCAGCGCAGACAGCCAATGACACACAGCTGGCCACCACAGCATTTGTTAAAGCTGCCATTGCCGCGCTGGTTGCATCCTCCCCTGAGGCGCTCGATACGCTGAACGAGCTGGCGGCGGCTTTGGGTAATGATCCAAACTTCGCCACCACCATGACAAACGCGCTGGCAGGTAAACAGCCGCTGGACAATACGCTTACCGAATTGTCTGGAAAGTCCGTGGCAGCGCTTCTCAATTACCTTGGTTTAGGGGAAGGCTCTGCATTGCCTGTCGGTGTTCCCGTTCCATGGCCGTCTGCAACACCACCGGCAGGGTGGCTAAAATGCAACGGAGCAGCGTTCACTGCCTCCCAGTACCCGAAACTTGCACAGGCCTACCCATCCCTCAAACTGCCAGATCTTCGCGCTGAGTTTATCCGTGGCTGGGATGATGGCAGAGGGATAGATAACGGAAGGGGATTATTATCAGCTCAGCTCGGCTCTGGTATTGGGATGTTCATCGGTGGTTATTCAGATGGCACTGCATATATACCGCTGAGTGATTTCGACAGTGTTGTCGACAATAGCCCATCATGGTCACACGTAAATACAGCAGGGCTAATTTCTTCAATTGGTGGGCAAAGGTCATCATTTGGTGCTCGCCCACGCAACATCGCATTTAACTACATCGTGAGGGCCGCGTAATGGCGAAGGCAAAATTAAACAATGAGCATATTGCTACAGTGGCCGGTCATATAACGGTGTTTAACTACGATGGTGAAACGCGCGAATATCTTTCTTCATCCCTTGAGTATTTGGCGGAAGGTGTAGGAATTCCAGCCTTATCTTGTATTGATGCGCCAGGAGAAGTTAAAGAAGGTTTTGCCATTTGTCGCAACTTTGACTTAAACGCATGGGAGTACCTCGCCGATCATCGCGGCGAGACGGTATACAGCACAACGACAGGTGAGAAATTTTTCATCACCATGCCGGGGGAGTATCCGAAAGATACCACCACGCTGGCACCGGCCACACCATACGATAAGTGGAACGGTAGCCAGTGGGTGACTGACTTGAAAGCGCTGCACGCTTCGGACGTGATGGCGGCAGAACAGACGAAAACCGCGTTATTATCGGAGGCGACGGCAATCATCTCTCCGCTGGCAGATGCTCAGGCTGGAGGTTACATCGACGATGCCGATGTGTCACGCCTGGATGAATGGCAACGATACCGCTACAAACTGACTAAAGTTGATACCAGCACCGCGCCAGACATTACCCTTCCGCCGAAGCCGGGGGTGTAGGCCATTTGATATCTGGTGCGCTGGCCTTATCTATCGCTTCAAGCGCATCCAGATAATCCAGCCACAGATTGTACTGCGCCAGCTCATCACCCTTTAGTCGACCTATGGCCGCCTTGCCGGGCCACTGCTTTCTGCTGATGTAATCATTTGCATCATTAACCCGCCTGTTCTTCTCTGCTTCAGCTGCTGCCACCTGTTCATCATGTGTTGGCGGCGGAAGATCAATCCACACCAGATGACCATTAATCACGTCAACCATTTTCCCCGGAATACTGACGCCATGAAATTCTTTAACTTCCTGTTCTGTAAGTTTGATGGCATCCGTTGGGGCCGGGTTATATGTACCATCTTCCATCCACTGATCAGGAATAAACCCGTTCACTGATTTGCTGTAATACATGATTAATATCCTAATGATATGTAAACACCTGCGCCCGTTGCGGTAGTCACTCCAGGAAGGTTGTTATACGCCTGAAATGATGCTCTGTTGTTACCACCACCACCGGCCAGAATTGAGTTTGCACATGCTGCTGACGAGCCCGCGATGGGAATAGTTGCTAAAAAACCATTTGGGTAAGCAAAGCCATAGGTCACTACGATTGAACCTCCAGCCGGGATTGCAGGAACAGGCCCCCATTGCAGTATTAACCCTCCGGGCTGATTAGGAATTCTGATGTAACCTGCCGTGTTAAATCCCCGGGCTGGGAAATACGAATTTAACCCTGCCGCATCAACAAGTTTTTTTTGCGTGCCAGCGGTAATATCGGCAGCACTGGCGATTTCCCCTAAACCAAGGTTTTTGGAAAAGCAGTTACATATAGCGAAATCTGCAAAAATCCTCCCACCACGACGTAGAGGAGGAAAATTGATGTCCATCATTGGTTATATCCGCGTATCAACTATTGACCAGAACTGCGATTTGCAGCGTAACGCGCTAGCAAGTGCAAACTGTGACCACATTTTTGAAGACCGCATGAGCGGAAAAGTTGCCAGCCGTCCCGGCCTTAAACGCGCTTTAAAGTACGTTAATAGCGGAGACACCCTGGTCGTGTGGAAACTTGACAGGCTGGGACGCAGCGTTAAGAACCTGATCGCACTGATATCGGAGTTACATGAACGCGGTGCCCACTTCCGCTCTTTAACAGACAGTATTGATACCAGCACTGCCATGGGGCGTTTCTTTTTCCACGTGATGTCGGCACTGGCGGAGATGGAGCGCGAGCTAATTGTCGAACGGACACTGGCCGGGTTGGCAGCAGCCAGAGCACAGGGACGCATAGGTGGAAGGCCCAACGCATTAAAGCCGCATGAGCGGGAACAGATTGCACGGCTATTGGTTAAGGGGCATACCCGCCAGCAGTTGGCCATTATCTACGGTGTGGGGTTATCGACGCTGTACCGGTATTTTCCGGTAGATGGTCAGAGGAAGAATGACGCGGTAGGATTGTAATTCTTTTGCAAATAATGAAACGCCGCAGCGATGCCATTTATCTCACGGAAATGGGCACATTTATCGCGCGGCGCATCAACACGGTGATGGTGCCGCCAAAGTTAAATGCCACACAGGCAATCGCCGTAAAGAAGGTCACATCATTCAACGGCGCGAACAGCAGTGCGGCCATACCCACCAGCGAAACGACCTGACCAATGGTGATAACGCGAATACGAGAGATTTTGTCGGACAGAATCCCCAGAACCAGACGACCGGACAGGTTAGCGATAGAAATCACGGTCACCGCGTTTGCCGCCGTTGCCACATCCATATGTGCCAGACTTTGTGCGATATCTTTCGCCACGCCAATTACGTACAGCCCGCTCATACATGCCGTCAGGAACATGACCGCCAGCATCCAGTACTGCGGTTTACGCATGGACTGCGCCAGGGTGTAGTCATTCTCAACCACGCCATTTTTCGTTTTCACTTCCTGATTCGGCGCGTCTTTCATCAGCGTGGAGCCAAAGACGATCATTACCAGCACAATCGCGCCCCAGATCATGAAGGTTTTTTCCAGACCCACGGTGCTCAACAGTTGGCTATCGATGAATTTAAAACCGAGGCTGCCAAGACCGTAAGAACCGATAGCGAAGGCGGAAATCAGCCCTTTACGCTCCGGGAACCATTTTACACAGTTGGAAAGTGTTAACAGGTAGCCTGCGCCATCCGCCAGACCAACCAACACACCAGCGCTCAGCCACAGCATAATCAGGCTGTCAGAGTGGGCGGTTAAGAAGAAGCCCACACCGAGTAAAATACCGGAGGCCATGGTGACGCGTTTCACGCCAAAACGTTCCTGCAGTTTCCCGGCGACGGAAGAAGAAATTGCCAGCCCGAGGCTCAGCAGGCCAAAGGAAAAGGCAACCTGACTCACCGGCGCATCAAGCTTAGAAGAAAGCGCACCGTTAAACAGGCTCCAGGTATAAACAGAACCTAAAGCAAATTGGGTAATGATGGTGCCGATCAGTGTCAGCCAGCGGGTACGCTGATAATCAGAAGTTTTCATGGCAGTCTTCCTGCATAAACAAAATGGGAAATTCTCTGCCAACAACCATACCGAAGCGTTTTTATGAGCAGGGGAAAACGGCATGAAATGCCGCCAGGACGGAATGAAATGCCTGGAATGCGGAATGAATGACGAGACAAAAAGTCGGGTTACTGAATTTTATCGCATGAGTTAGTACACGCTATCGCTGGAGTGCGTGTGATTGTTGATCTCAACATGTAATCAAGATGTTTATGTGATGATTGTTTACGTTAAAATTTGGCGCTCACTCCCATGGTGTACATATAGTCGCTGTTGTTGGTGCTATTTTCCGCCTGCGACAGCGCCGCGTAAGCCGCCATGTGCGGGTTCAACAGCATATCCGCACCGACGGTAACATCTACCCAGTTACCGTCCTGACCCGCCGCCGTCATGCGACTGAGACCCGACTGCGCCTTCCAGATATTTTCGCCAAACTGCTGGTTATAGCTGATTTGCGCCCACGGTCGCACATCACCGAACTGCGAATTGACTCGCCAGCCCAACGAGCTCACGCTGGCATGCCACAGCGGATCGTTCTGCGTTACCGACGTCGCGCTATCGCCAAATTCGTTGTAAGTAGATGTGGTGGAACCGTCATAATGCAGCGCGGCAACCGGACCGGTTGTCACCTGTCTTGAAAGCGGGAAGTTCCAGCCCATACTCATGCCGCTGGTGGCATCCATTGGTGTCTCATCCGCCAGATTCACCACGGGCCCCGCCACGTTCTGAGTGGAACGAATACGTTCTTCCAGAATGTCGTTATAACGTGGTTGGTGATCGCTGTCCCATGTATAACGTTCAGCCGTATGCCCTGACAGCGCATCAACGATATATTCTTGTTGCCAGCCATATGCTGTATTGATGGACAGCGCACAAACTATGACGCTCGCCAGAGTTAACCTTTGGCGACCACTACTGTTTCTTATAAGCATCAACGCGACTCCAGAAAAGAGCCGAATTCGGCGATATTATTGTCATTGTGTGAAGTATTTGGGCCAGCAGGCCTTGTATTAAATATTGTCTTTTTAGCTGGCGCGTCAAGGCGGGCCGAATGAAATTTTTACGCCAGTAAAAACAGCGAGGAAGAATATGCAGCGTTGCGGATGGGTCAGTCAGGATCCACTTTACATTGCCTACCACGACAAGGAATGGGGCGTCCCCGAAACCGATGGCAAAAAGCTGTTCGAAATGATCTGCCTCGAAGGCCAGCAGGCCGGGTTATCGTGGATTACCGTACTCAAGAAACGGGAAAATTATCGCCACGCTTTCCACCATTTTGACCCGGAAAAAGTGGCGACCATGACCGAAGAGGATGTGGAAAGGCTGGTACTGGATGCCGGCATAATTCGCCATCGCGGAAAAATTCAGGCCATTATCGGCAACGCTCGCGCCTTTCTGACGATGGCACAAAACGGAGAGTCGTTTAGCGAGTTCGTCTGGTCATTTGTTGATAACCAACCACAAGTGACCCGCGCCGCCAACCTGAGCGATATTCCCACCTCCACGCCTGCGTCAGACGCGCTGTCTAAAGCGTTAAAAAAACGCGGTTTTAAGTTTGTCGGCACCACCATTTGTTACTCCTTTATGCAGGCATGCGGCCTGGTCAACGATCATGTCACCAGCTGCATCTGTTATCCGGGAGAACAACATGATTCGTGAATCAAAGGCTGAAGATATATCAGCGATTCTGACGCTGTGGATGGAAAGCACAATCCATGCCCATCCGTTTATCGAAGAGCGCTACTGGCGCGAAAGTGAATCAGTGGTGCGGGATGTTTATCTGCCAGCCGCGCAAACCTGGGTGTGGGAAGAAGAAGGCGAGCTCAAAGGTTTTGTCAGCGTCATTGATGACCGCTTCCTCGGCGCGCTGTTTGTCGCGCCTGCCGCCATCAGAAGCGGGATCGGCAAAGCGCTGGTACAGCATGTGCAGCAGCGCTTTTCGTTACTCAGCCTGGAGGTCTACCAGAAGAATCAATCAGCGGTGAACTTCTACCATGCGCTGGGTTTTCGCATTGAAGACGGCGCATGGCAGGAAGAGACTCACCATCCCACGTGGATTATGGGCTGGCAGGCGGATCAAACGCCGTAAGCGTCAACGTGGGTCCGCTGTATTTTTCGAGCCACGCCAGCGCGGTGTTGCCTGCGCAGCCATTCCCCAGCTTCGAGCTGGGGAGATCTTTGGTCAGCACATTGACGGCGCCATTTTTACAAATACCGTCAGCTGTCGGCTCCAAATCCGGCCAGGCGCCTTCATGAATACAGATGACGCCAGGTTTGATGCCCTCCGTCACCACAGCCCCCGCCAGAACGTGTCCACGCTGATTCCACACCCTGACCGTATCGCCATCCGCAATGCCGCGCGCGTGGGCATCCTGCGGATGAATCGTTACCGGCTCACGATCCGCTACCGCATACTGCTCACGCAACGCGCTGTAGTTAAGCTGACTGTGCAAACGGTGCGCCGGATGGGCAGAAAGCAGCTGTAGCTGGTCCGGTTCGGCATTACCGAACCACTCATCCGGCTCCAGCCACATCGGGTGCCCCGCACAGTCCGCGTAGCCGTAACCAGCAATCCTCGCGGAGTAGATTTCAATTTTTCCGCTGTCCGTTTTCAGCGGATGAGCCTGCGGGTCGCGGCGAAAATCCGCAAAACGGATAAACTGCGCGCTGGCGGCATTTTCCGGCATTTCGATCAGGGCGTTGCGCTGCCAAAACTCGGCGAAAGGCGGCAATGTCACCTGCTGACTGGCCCCACGTTGCCCGGCAATATTGTAAAACGTCTCCAGCCATTCCAGCTCGCTTTTGCCTTCGGTGAATCGCTCGTAACCGCCCTCTTCCCAGCGTTCACTCAGCTCGGCAAAAACATCATAATCATTTCGCGCTTCGTCCTGCGGCGGCACAACCTGCTTCATCGGCACCAGGTGCTGGTTGCTGTAGTCGCCGGTCATGGTCAAATCATTGCGCTCAAAGGAGGTGGTCGCCGGCAGTACGATATCGGCATGCTTCGCTGCGGCGGTCCAGAAACACTCCGAGATAACCACCAGCTCCGGTTTTTGCCAGGCGCGAATTAAACGGTTAGTGTCTTGATGATGGGTGAAGTTAGCGCCACCAGCCCACCACAACATGCGGATGTCCGGGAAATGGCGGTCCATGCCGTTGTGCTGGTAAAAACCACCGGGATTTTCCAGCGCTTCAACAATTCGCGCTACCGGGATTTTATCTACCGCGTCGGTACCGCCTTTAACGCTGCCCTGCATTGAAGCCAGCACCGCAGCCCGGCGCGTTGGGTTGCCTCCGTTGGCAAAATGATACGACAGCCCAAAACCGCCGCCTGGCGTCCCGATTTGCCCGAGCATGGCGGCCAGGGTGACGATCATCCAGTGTTTCTGCTCACCATACTGTTGGCGCTGCATCCCCCATCCGGCCATCAGCATGGTGGTATTTTGGTGAAATATCGCCGCAAGTTCGCGTATTTTTGTTGCGGGTATACCGCAAATCTCCGCAGCCCACTCTGCCGTTTTCACAACATCATCAGATTTACCCAACAGATAGTTTGCAAAACGGTCATAGCCGGTGGTACACCGGGCGAGAAAATCCTCGTCATGCCAGCCGTTTTCCACCAGCGTATGCGCGATGCCCAGCATCAGCGCTACGTCGGTTCCCATATGCGGGGCAATCCATTCCATCTTATCGCCAAAGAAATCGACGCTTTCCGATCGCATCGGATCGATACAGATCAACCGTTTACCGCTGTCGCGCAAAGCCTCAAAGTAAGCGAGCCCCTGCTCATCGGACGCGTTCCAGGCAATCTTCAGTGTATTCAGCGGATTAGCGCTCCATAACACCACCACCTCGCTGTTCTCAAGCACCACAGGCCAGCTGGTTTGCTGCTGGTAAACTTCGTTACCGCCCACCACGTACGGCATGATCGCCTGCGCAGCCCCCGTCGAATAATCTCCCAGATGCCCGGTATAACCGCCTGCCAGCGCCATATAGCGTTGTAGCAGGGTTGCCGCTTTGTGTAACACGCCGTTAGAGCGCCAGCCGTAGGAACCGGCAAAAATCGAGGCCGGGCCGTAGCTGTCACGGATGCGTTTATGCTGCGTATGGATAAGATTCAGCGCGTCGTCCCAACTGACGCGAACAAATTCATCCTGCCCACGCACGCCCTGGGGATTCTCCGGCAAGGCGAGAAAGCCTTTACGCACCATTGGAAAACGTACCCGCGTTTTACTGTGAACCTGGTCGCGCACCACGGTTTGCAAAGAGTTGGGATGGGAAGTGGGCAGCGCGCCACGCGAGGAGAAAACCGTCTCACCATCGGTGTCGACGAGAATTGGTCCCCAGTGGGCGGCGGTTAACACCGAGTAATGTGCGGGTGAATTAGCCAAGATGGCGCTCCTGAATGCGATGTGACGGCTTATTTATTATGCCGTTCAATGTTACTTACAAATTTCAGAGTCTTCCCTGGAATTTTCTTCATGTTCACACGTCATAATCAACCGCCACGGTCGCTGTGGCAAAGAAGAAAAAGTCATTAAGGAATTAAGATGAAGAAACGTGTTTTTGTTATTGCTGCCATCGTGAGCGGCGCCCTGGCGGTTTCTGGCTGCACAACAAACCCTTACACCGGCGAACGCGAAGCAGGTAAATCCGGCATTGGCGCGGGTATTGGCTCTCTGGTCGGCGCGGGCATTGGCGCACTCTCTTCTTCGAAGAAAGATCGCGGTAAAGGTGCACTGATTGGCGCAGCGGCGGGTGCGGCCGTTGGCGGCGGTGTCGGTTATTACATGGACGTGCAGGAAGCCAAACTGCGCGACAAAATGCAGGGAACGGGCGTCAGCGTGACGCGTAGTGGCGATAACATCATTCTGAATATGCCGAATAACGTCACCTTCGACAGCAGTAGCGCCAACCTGAAACCTGCTGGTGCCAACACCCTGACCGGCGTGGCAATGGTACTGAAAGAGTACAATAAAACCGCCGTCAATGTGCTGGGCTTCACCGACAGCACCGGCAGCCAGGATCTGAATATGCGTCTGTCTCAGCAACGCGCGGACTCCGTGGCCAGCGCCTTAATCACGCAAGGGGTTGCCGCTAATCGTATCCGCACTCAGGGCATGGGTCCGTCAAATCCGATCGCCAGCAACAGCACGGCGGAAGGTAAAGCGCAAAACCGTCGCGTTGAGATTACGTTGAGTCCTATGCAGTAATCGTTGAGCCGGGTGGCGGCTTCGCCTTACCCGGCCTACGTTCGACAAGTAGGCCCGGTAAGCGCAGCGCCACCGGGCAAATTACTTGCTTCGTCAGATTTTCCCGCTAAGGTATTCACACGAAATTCAGGGAAATCAGCGATGAGCAAATCAACACGGGCAACCATCAGCGATGTGGCGAAAGCCGCAAAAACCGGCAAGACCAGCATTTCACGCTATCTCAACGGTGAAAAGCACCTGCTTTCCGACGCGCTACTGGCCCGCATTGAACAAGCCATTGCCGATCTCGACTACCGTCCCAGCCTGATGGCAAGAGGCCTGAAACACGGTCGTACCCGCCTGATTGGTCTGATCATCGCCGATATTACCAATCCCTACTCCGTCAACGTGTTAAGCGGCATTGAAGCCGCCTGCCGCGATAAAGGCTTTACCCCGCTGGTGTGTAACACCAACAACGAAGTGGATCAGGAACTGCATTATCTTGACCTGCTGCGCAGCTACCAGGTCGAAGGGATTGTGGTCAACGCCGTCGGGATGCGCGAAGAGGGGCTGAACCGCCTGCAGCAGTCTGCGCTGCCGATGGTGCTGATTGACCGTAAAATTCCCGATTTCGCCTGTGATATGGTCGGGCTGGATAACACCCAGGCGGCAACGGTTGCCACGGAACATCTGGTCGAACAAGGTTTTGAAGCCATCCTGTTCCTCAGCGAACCGCTCGGCATGGTGAATACCCGCCGCGAGCGCCTGAGCGCTTTTCGCGCCACCCTCGCACAGTACCCCGGCGTTATCGCGCAAAATGCCGAAGTCCCGCTCACGGACAATACGCAGTTGGACGAAACCCTGCGCCAGTTCCACCAGCAGCACCGGGGAATGCGCAAAGCTGTTATCTCAGCTAATGGCGCTCTCACACTGCAGGTTGCCCGCGCCCTGAAACGCATTGGCCTTAACTGGGGCAGCGATATCGGCCTGCTCGGTTTTGACGAACTGGAATGGGCCGAACTGGCGGGCGTTGGTATTACCACGTTGAAACAACCTACCTGGCAGATTGGCTACACCGCCGTTGAGCAGGTTGTACGCCGGATCGATGGCGGCCCTGCTGCCATTCAGGAACAGGTCTTCTCCGGCGAACTGATCGTTCGCGGCTCTACCGCCCGTTAAATTTCCTTCGTGATGGTGATCATAAATTCAACATCATAAGCTTTTCTTTGGAACCGGTTCCATCTAGCGTTATAGCAAGAACGCTAGTCTGGAGTTTCCATGAAAAGAAAAATTATGGTGGTCACCGCCGCTTACGGCCACGACCAGGTACGGGCCGCTGGCGGGCAAACGGCAATGCTGCCCATTATCGCTGAAGCCGGTGCTGACGGCGTCGAAATCCGCCGCGAATTGCTGACCGACGCCGAGCTGCACACGCTGTCCACGGTGGCATCTGCTATCGAAATCTTCGGCCTGCTGACCTGTTACTCAGCGCCTGAGCCGTTGTTCCTTGAGGACAGTAGCCTCAATCCCCGACTTCCTGCGCTACTTGAAGAAGCACAGGCCCTGCAGGCGCTGTGGCTAAAAGTCTCCCTCGGTCATTTCTCCCATACCGAACAGTTCAACGTGTTACGTGAATGGCTGGACAACAGCGGAATGGAACTGGTTGTCGAAAACGATCAGACCGCCTGCGGACGCCTGAAGCCGATGCAGCGCTTTAACGAAGCCTGCCAGACGCAAAATCTGCCGATATCTCTGACCTTCGATATGGGCAACTGGCTGTGGGTGGGCGACTCCCCGGAACAGGCGGCGCAGAAACTGGCGTCAACCGTTGGGTATATCCATGTCAAAGCCGCCGTTGCACATCGCGACAGCTACCGTGCCGTACCGCCTGATGCAGCCGATCCGCGCTGGCTGACGCTGTTGAAAACGCTGCCGGGCGATGTTCCACGCGGCATTGAGTTTCCCCTGGAAGGGCAGGATTTGGCGGCGGTTACCCGCCGTTACGTCGAGTTGTTACGCGAGGAGTAACGCATGAAAAATTCACTGGATGTGGTCACTATTGGTGAAGCGATGGCGATGTTTGTCGCCACGCAAACCGGCGAACTGGCGGATGTGGAGCAGTTTATCAAGCGCGTTGCTGGCGCTGAACTCAATGTGGCGACCGGTCTTGCCCGGCTGGGCCTGAAGGTCGGTTGGGTAAGCCGTGTAGGCAACGACAGTTTTGGCCGTTTTATCGTTAAGTCGCTGGAAAAAGAAGGGATTGATGCGCAGGGAGTCACCCAGGACGGGCGTTACGCTACCGGCTTTCAGCTTAAATCTAAAGTCGAAAATGGAACCGATCCCATTGTGGAATACTTCCGCAAAGGTTCCGCTGCCAGCCACCTCAGCATTGAGGATTATCACGAAACCTACTTCGCCAGCGCGCGCCACCTGCACCTGAGCGGCGTAGCGGCGGCGCTTTCTGCCAGCTCTTATGAACTGTTAGCCCATACCGCCCGCACGCTGAAAGCACAAGGGAAGACCATCTCGTTCGACCCGAATTTACGCCCTGTGCTGTGGAAAAGCGAAGCCGAGATGGTGGAAAAACTGAACCGTTTGGCATTCCAGGCCGACTGGGTTTTGCCTGGATTAAAAGAGGGCATGATTTTAACCGGTCAGCAGACGCCTGAAGCCATCGCCGACTTTTATCTGCGCCACGGGGTGAAGGCCGTGATCATCAAAACCGGGGCTGATGGCGCCTGGTACAAAACCGCCGGCGGTGAACAAGGCTGCGTTGCACCGGTAAAAGTCGACAACGTGGTTGATACGGTCGGCGCAGGTGATGGTTTTGCCGTGGGCGTTATTAGCGCCCTGCTGGAAGGCCGCTCGCTGCATCAGGCGGTGACCCGCGGCAATAAAATTGGCGCACTGGCCATTCAGGTTCAGGGCGACAGCGAAGGATTACCCACACGTGAACAATTAGGGGAATAAATTCCCGGCCAACTCTGTCTCTGTACCCTACATTCAGAGGCGGCGTATCAGTATAACCAGAGGGCAGTCTATGAATAGCTCAACTAATGCAGCAAAACGCTGGTGGTACATCATGCCAATCGTGTTTATCACGTATAGCCTGGCGTACCTTGACCGCGCGAACTTCAGCTTCGCCTCCGCCGCAGGTATCAACGAGGACCTCGGCATTACCAAAGGGATCTCTTCCCTGCTGGGCGCGCTGTTTTTCCTCGGCTACTTCTTCTTTCAAATCCCGGGCGCAATTTACGCCGAACGCCGCAGCGTACGAAAACTGATTTTTGTCTGTCTGATCCTCTGGGGTGCCTGTGCGTCGTTAACCGGCATGGTCAGCAATATTCCAATGCTTGCCGCCATCCGCTTTATTCTTGGCGTCGTTGAAGCCGCGGTCATGCCCGCAATGCTGATTTATATCAGTAACTGGTTTACGAAGTCCGAGCGTTCGCGCGCAAACACTTTCCTGATCCTCGGTAACCCGGTTACCGTCCTGTGGATGTCCGTGGTTTCCGGGTATCTGATCCAGGCGCTGGGCTGGCGGGAAATGTTCATCATCGAGGGCTTCCCGGCCATCATCTGGGCGTTCTGCTGGTGGGTGCTGGTAAAAGACAAACCGTCTCAGGTCGGTTGGCTGTCAGAATCTGAAAAAGCCGCCCTTCAGGCACAACTGGAAAAAGAGCAGCAAGGAATCAAAGCCGTACGGAACTATAGCGAGGCTTTCCGCTCACGTAACGTCATCCTGCTGTGTATGCAGTATTTCACCTGGAGTATTGGCGTCTATGGTTTTGTCCTGTGGCTGCCGTCGATTATCCGCAACGGCGGTGCAAATCTGGGGATGGTTGAGGTTGGCTGGCTGTCATCCGTACCTTATCTGGCGGCGACTGCGGCGATGATCCTCGTTTCCTGGGCCTCCGATAAACTGCAAAATCGTAAGCTGTTTGTCTGGCCACTGTTACTGATAGCTGCTTTCGCTTTTATCGGCTCCTGGGCCGTGGGCGCAGACCACTTCTGGATTTCTTACACGCTGTTGGTTATTGCGGGTGCGGCAATGTATGCCCCTTATGGTCCTTTCTTTGCCATCATTCCGGAAATGCTGCCGCGTAACGTTGCCGGGGGTGCAATGGCGCTGATTAACAGTATGGGCGCACTAGGCTCATTCTTTGGTTCATGGTTTGTCGGCTACCTCAATGGCGCTACCGGCAGCCCGTCCGCCTCGTACATTTTTATGGGGGTAGCGCTTTTTGTCTCAGTATGGCTAACTCTCATTGTGAGGCCGAGTCCTGCCATTGAACACACCGTCGACACTGTGGCAGAACCGCGTAATCAAGGCGGAGGGCGCTGGGCATAGTGAACTATGCCCAAGCCAGACAACGAAGAGTTCGTGGTTCTGACGCGTGTCCCGAAGGGCTGGGGCTATTTTTGCCCATTGCGGCGTTACTCCCAGCTCGTTTGGTTCACCAAACTTCTCTGCTCGTGCCTTGCACTGGGCAAAAATAACCGCCAGCGACGTGCGTGTGCAACGGCAGGACTCGGCCTGAGCCTGCTAATAATCAACAGCTACCTATTGGCGCACGCCACGCTTAAATTTTAACTTACGGAGATTCGCATGAAGCCGTCCATTATTCTCTATAAAGCGTTACCTGACGATTTACTGCATCGCCTGGAAGAGCATTTTACTGTGACTCGTGTGCCTAACCTGCGCCCGGAAACGGTCGCACAGCACGCCGAAGCGTTTGCCAATGCGGAAGGTCTGCTGGGCTCCAGTGAAGCCGTCAATACTGCTCTACTGGAGAAAATGCCGAAACTGCGTGCGACCTCCACGATTTCCGTCGGCTATGACAACTTCGACGTCGATGCCCTTAACGCGCGTAAGGTACTGTTGATGCACACGCCAACCGTACTGACAGAAACCGTCGCCGATACGGTGATGGCGCTGGTGTTAAGCACCGCTCGCCGCGTGGTAGAAGTGGCTGAACGGGTGAAGGTCGGTGAATGGACCAAAAGTATCGGGCCGGACTGGTTCGGTACGGATGTGCACCACAAAACGCTGGGAATTGTCGGCATGGGCCGCATTGGGCTGGCGCTGGCACAACGTGCGCATTTCGGCTTTAGCATGCCGATTCTCTATAATGCGCGCCGTCATCATCAGGAAGCAGAAGAACGCTTCAATGCGCGCTACTGCGACCTCGATACGCTGTTACAAGAATCCGATTTTGTCTGCCTGATCCTGCCGTTAACCGACGAAACGCATCATCTGTTCAGCACCGAACAGTTTGCCAAAATGAAGTCTTCCGCCATTTTCATTAACGCCGGACGTGGGCCGGTGGTCGATGAAAAAGCACTGATTGCCGCCCTGCAAAACGGCGAAATTCATGCCGCTGGCCTGGATGTGTTTGAGCAGGAGCCATTACCGGCAGACTCACCGCTGCTGTCGCTGCCAAACGTGGTTGCTGTGCCGCACATTGGTTCAGCCACGCACGAAACGCGCTATAACATGGCGGCCTGTGCGGTGGATAACTTAATCGATGCGCTGCAAGGACGCGTTGAGAAGAACTGCGTAAACCCGCAGGTCGCGCGATAAACAAAAGGCCGGGTAGCGCTTACGCTCACCCGGCCCTTCATATCTTACAGCGACTTAATTACTGAGCGGCATTCACCGCAGCAGTCCAGGCCTGGTTAAATGCTTGATGTTGAGAAGCCAACGGGCCAATCAGCGTGTTGTACTGACTTGCCTGCTGTGACGTTGGGAACTGGATACCGTTGGCGACAAAGCTCACCTGCGTATCCTGCTGCGCCACAAAATCACCAACCTGCACTAACTGCTGCGTGAAGATTTGCGCTGCAGGGATCAGCGGCTGTAACGCCTCTGCAGGTACAGTGACGACTTTATTGTAAACCTGGTCAAAGACCGGCTTCAGATCTTCGCCCTGCTTCAGCGCGCCATGCGCAGCATCTGCCTGTAGTTTCGCATTCTGCAACTGTTGCCCTAATACACCTAGCGCACCATTTGCCTGACGCAGCGGCTCACGCTGAGTCACATAATCCTGAGGAACACGAATCGCATTTACGCTATCAACCACCGGACGCAGACCGGAGTCCATCGCCTGATTAACCTGCTGCGAATAGCCATACAGAATCGCGTAATCGGACACAAACGGGCCAAACTGTTTTTTCTGATCGGCGGTCAGCGTTGGTAAACGCTCTCCGCTACGCATTGCAGTATTCTGCAGAAAATCGATAAACGCTTTGCGTTGATCGCCTTCTTTATCAAAACACCCACTCAGGCCAACTACCATTAAGAGCGCCAAAACAGGCGCAAACCAGCGAGAGCAGGACTTACCTGTCGCCATTTTAATACTCCTTTCACCCAAAAATGCGCACAACGACACCCGCGTGCCTGACGTTAACAAGGATAGTCCAGGTCAGCCCCGCAAGATACCCTTTCCGCATAATCTTGTGGGGGAAAATAACCGTTCCCACCACCGTTCGTTTTGCTAAACAATGCTGCATTTACTACTCGGCGTCATATTTTAGTCATCTTTACAATCGGAATCGATCGTTCGGAGATCCCGACCTTTATCAGTTTGTTAGCCTGCGAAAGATTGTTACCCACCGTTTGCTGAAACGAATCCATCTCTCAAACCCCGAATCCGACTTCATTTTTTCCGACTACTCTTAATGAGCTTCGAAGAAATTCACGATCCCGCTGTGTGATTTGTAGGAGTTCTCAATGGAATACAAAGATCCTATGTTTGAACTGCTGAGCAGTCTGGAGCAGATTGTTTTTAAAGATGTATCGCAGACGGTCACTCTGACGCAAAAAACCAACCCTTTCACCGAATTTGAACAGTTACGACGAGGGACGGGTTTAAAAACAGATGATTTTGCCCGAGTAATGGGCGTGACAGTCGCGATGGTTCATGAATGGGAGTCTAAACGCGTAAAGCCTTCCACTACCGAATTGAAGTTAATGCGCCTGATCCAGGCAGATCCAAGATTAAGTAAGCAACTGATGGATTGAACTATTTTTCAATTTTGCTTAAGAACGGTCCTGTAACGGGGCCGTTCCCTTACGAAGGTTATCCACAAAAAAGAAAATAGTAGTTGCATCCACATGCGTAAAATGAGTTAATGCCCTCAACGGTTTGACGTACAGACCATTACAGCAGTTAGTAAGGCAAGTCCCTTCAAGAGTTATCGTTGATACCCTTCGTAGTGAGCATTTCCTTTACTGTTAAAAAATCTGTAAAGCACGCCATATCGCCGAAAGGCACACTTATTTTTTAAAAGGTAATACACTATGTCCGGTAAAATGACTGGTATCGTAAAATGGTTCAACGCTGACAAAGGTTTCGGCTTCATCACTCCTGACGATGGCTCTAAAGACGTGTTCGTACACTTCTCTGCTATCCAGAACGATGGCTACAAATCTCTGGACGAAGGTCAGAAAGTTTCCTTCACCATCGAAAGCGGCGCTAAAGGCCCGGCAGCTGGCAACGTAACCAGCCTGTAAGCTTAAAAAGCTCAAGATTCTGAATCCCTGCCAAACGGCGGGGATTTTTTTTATCTGTACTTCTTAAAACGCCTCGCCCACACGCGTCTTTGCATTACTTTACCCGTCGCCCCTTTGACCTTTCCCTAAGGGCAAGCTTTATAGTGAGCCAGTCTGTATTCCACAACGTTCACAAGGAATTGAAGCTATGTCGAAATCCTCATTGCTGCTGGTTTTAGGTTTACTCACCACCGGTAGCGCGTTCGCCGCAACCCCTGAAGCCACTTTTTTGGCGGAACACGGGCTCAGCGGAAAATCCGTCGAGCAAATCGTCGAGGCCATTGACCAGTCTCCCCAGAGCCGCCCACTGCCCTACTCGGCATCCGTCACCAGCACTGAACTGAAGCTATCTTCAGGCGATCAGATCTATACCCTGCCGCTCGGTGACAAGTTCTATCTGTCATTTGCCCCTTATGAATGGCAAACACATCCTTGCTTCAACCACAGCCTTTCCGGTTGCCAGGGCGAAATGCCGGAGAAGACATTCAATGTCAAAGTGACGGATAACAAGGGTGACGTAGTGCTACAAAAAGAGATGAAGAGCGGTCGAAATGGCTTCGTCGGGGTTTGGCTACCGCGCAATATGGCAGGCACCATCGCAGTAAGCTACAACGGCAAAAAAGCGAAGTATCCCATTAAGACCATGGAAGACAGCCAGACCTGTCTGACTAAATTACAGCTGCGCTAACAACATAAAAAAATGCCGGATGGCGCAATGCTTATCCGGCCTACTGGTGTTTATCTCGTAGGCCGGATAAGGCGAAGCTGCCATCCGGCATTTTCTAAGTCAGCTCAGGACCGTTACTGCAGCAGCGAAATATCCGCCACGCGCAGGAACAGTTCGCGCAGTTTTTCGAGCATGGAGAGACGGTTGATACGCAGATCTTTATCTTCTACGTTGACCATCACTTTCTCGAAGAACGCATCAACTGGCTCACGCAGTTCCGCTAACTCAACCAGCGCTTCCTGGTAATGGCCAGCGGCGAAAACAGGCTCCAGCTTATCGCGCAGCACCACAACCTGCATCGCCAGCGCAATTTCTTCCGGCTCTTTCAGCGTTGCCGCATTCACACGGTCATTCAGCGTTTCTTCAGACTTCGCCAGAATATTTGATACGCGCTTGTTCGCGGCAGCCAGCGCGGACGCGGCCTCCAGGGTACGGAAGTGCGAAACCGCCTTCATACGTGCGTCGAAATCAGCCGGACGAGTCGGACGACGCGCCAGCACGGCCTGAATGGTATCGACGGTATAACCTTCGTCCTGATACCAGGCGCGGAAGCGACCAAGCATAAAGTCGATAACGTCATCCACCACGTTGGCGTTGGTCAGCTTGTCGCCATACAGACGAACAGCCTCTTCCGTCAGCGTTTGCAGATCCAGATTCAGGTTCTTCTCAACAATGATACGCAGCACGCCCAGCGCAGCACGACGCAGCGCAAACGGGTCTTTATCGCCTTTCGGATGCTGACCAATACCGAAAATACCCGCCAGGGTGTCCATCTTGTCAGCAATCGCCACGGCACAAGCCACCGGGTTAGACGGCAGGTCATCACCGGCAAAACGCGGCTGATACTGCTCGTTCAGCGCCACAGCGACATCTTCCGCTTCGCCATCGTGACGCGCGTAGTGCATTCCCATCACGCCCTGAGTGTCGGTGAACTCGAAGACCATGTTGGTCATCAGGTCGCACTTGGACAGCAGGCCAGCACGCGTTGCGTGGTTAACGTCAGCGCCAATTTGACCAGCAATCCAGCCCGCCAGCGCCTGAATACGGTCAGTCTTATCGCGCAGCGTACCCAGTTGCTGTTGGAACAGCACGGTTTGCAGACGCGGCAGATGGTCTTCCAGGCGTTTTTTACGGTCGGTATTGAAGAAGAACTCAGCATCCGCCAGACGCGGACGAACGACTTTCTCGTTACCGGAGATAATCTGGGTCGGATCTTTCGATTCAATGTTGGCAACGAAGATAAAGTTCGGCAGCAGTTTGCCGTCATTCGCGTATACCGGGAAGTACTTCTGGTCACCTTTCATGGTGTGTACCAGCGCTTCAGACGGAACAGCGAGGAATTTCTCTTCGAATTTCGCGGTAAGCACTACCGGCCATTCTACCAGCGAGGTGACTTCTTCCAGCAGGCTTTCGCTCAGATCGGCGTTGCCGCCAATCTTACGCGCCGCTTCTTCAGCATCGGCTTTGATTTTCGCTTTACGCTCAGCGTAATCCGCAATGACTTTGCCGCGCTCACGCAGGATTTCCGGATACTGATCGGCAGAATCGATAGTGAATTCCGGCTCGCCCATAAAGCGGTGTCCACGGATCACACGATCGGACTGAATGCCCAGAATCGTTGCCGGAATCACTTTGTCGCCCAGCAGCAGGGTCACGGTGTGAACCGGACGCACGAAGTGAACGTCAGACGCGCCCCAGCGCATCAGTTTCGGGATCGGCAGCTTCGCAAGCGAAGTGGCGATCATGTTTGGCAGCAGCGTTTCAGCGCTTTCGCCTTTCACATGCGCGCGATACAGCAGCCATTCGCCTTTGTCGGTAGTCAGACGCTCAGCCTGATCAACCGTGATGCCGCAGCCACGTGCCCAACCTTCTGCCGCTTTGCTCGGTTTGCCTTCAGCGTCAAACGCCTGGGCAATGGCCGGACCGCGTTTTTCAACTTCACGATCGGGTTGAGATTCCGCCAGATTCGCGACTTTCAGCGCCAGGCGACGCGGTGCAGCAAACCACTCAACGTTGCCGTGCGCGATGCCAGCGTTGTCCAGCTCCGCGGTAAAGTTTGCAGCAAAGGACTCAGCCAGGCTGCGCAGTGCTTTTGGTGGCAGCTCTTCAGTGCCGATTTCCACCAGAAAAGTTTTCTCAGACATGGCCGCCTCTTATTTGTCTTTGTTGCACATCGGGAAGCCAAGGGCTTCACGGGAAGCGTAGTAAGCTTCTGCCACTGCTTTGGTCAGGGTGCGAATGCGCAGGATATAGCGCTGACGCTCGGTGACGGAGATGGCTTTACGCGCATCCAGCAGGTTGAAGCTATGGGCGGCTTTCAGAATACGTTCATACGCAGGCAGCGGCAGCGGATTTTCCAGCGCCAGCAGCTGCTGCGCTTCTTTCTCGTACTGCTCGAAGCAGGTGAACAGGAAGTCCACGTCGGCGTATTCGAAGTTGTAGGTGGATTGCTCCACTTCGTTCTGATGGAACACGTCACCGTAAGTGGTTTTACCCAGCGGGCCGTCACTCCAGACCAGGTCGTAAACGCTGTCTACGCCCTGAATGTACATGGCCAGACGTTCCAGACCGTAGGTAATTTCCCCGGTTACTGGTTTACATTCCAGACCACCAACCTGCTGGAAGTAGGTGAACTGAGTTACTTCCATGCCGTTCAGCCACACTTCCCAACCCAGACCCCAGGCACCCAGCGTCGGGTTTTCCCAGTTATCTTCCACGAAACGAATATCGTGAATGGTCGGGTCCATACCCAGCTCTTTCAGAGAACCCAGGTACAGCTCCTGAATGTTGTCCGGTGACGGCTTAATCACTACCTGGAACTGATAGTAGTGCTGTAAGCGGTTCGGGTTTTCACCATAGCGGCCATCGGTCGGACGACGGGAAGGCTGCACATAAGCAGTCGCCATCGGTTCCGGCCCCAGCGCACGCAGGCAGGTCATTGGGTGAGATGTTCCCGCGCCGACTTCCATGTCCAATGGTTGAACAATGGTGCAGCCCTGGCGAGCCCAGTAATCCTGTAAGGTCAGGATCAAGCCCTGGAAGGTCCTGGTATCAAACTTTTGCATATTATTTCGTGCTGGATACGTGTGGATTTAAAGGAAGCGATCAGTATACCCGCTGGCTGCAAGATATACAGTACGAAACGGGAAAAAGGGGGAACTTAGCGCATGGAAAGGTGCAAAAACTGCCCGTCTGCATCAAAAGAACAGACAAAACTCTCTTTACGGAAGGTAGAACCACGCATCTCATAGCTGCCCTGGAATTGCTCCAGGCCGGAGATATCAATTTTCTGCGCGCCAGTGTTGTAGCGTTGCGCCGCCTCATTTTTGCACAATGACTCCATATCCAGCGAACGTGTGGCACTGACCTTAACCTTTTGCGCTTTCTGCGCGGGTGCAGACGGTTGTGTGTCAGCGCACGCTACCAGCAAAAGGGTAGCGATTGTGGGAAAGAAATACTTCATCATCATTTTATTACCGCCTGGTTTGCTGGTCAGTCTTATTATTAGTGTCTGGAAACAGATCCTATTTTGAGAATCTCATCAGACCATCTCAAGCTTTAGCGTAAGAACTCGGATTATTCCAGTGAGCTACGTTCGCAAAATATCGGTCAGACTTTTTTTAATGGACACAGAGGAACTGATGCAGCCCAAAATTTTCTGGATTGATAACCTGCGCGGGATAGCCTGTTTAATGGTCGTGATGATCCACACCACGACCTGGTACATCACCAATGCGCAAAGCGTCAGCCCGTTGAATTGGGATCTGGCTAACGTGCTCAATTCAGCCTCTCGCGTCAGCGTCCCGCTGTTCTTTATGATTTCGGGTTATCTGTTTTTTGGCGAGCGTAGCGCCAAACCGCGCCATTTCCTGCGCATCACGCTCTGCATTCTGTTTTACAGCAGCGTGGCGCTGGCCTATATCCTGCTGTTTACCTCGATCAACGCTGAGCTGTCGCTGAAGAACCTGCTGCAAAAGCCGGTGTTCTATCATCTGTGGTTTTTCTTCGCGATCGCCGTCATCTACCTGGTTTCTCCGCTGATACAGGTGAAAAATATCAGCGGCAAGATGCTGCTGGCGTTGATGGTGGTGATAGGCGTGATTGCCAATCCCAATACCGTCTCGCAAAAAATTGGCGGTTTTGAATGGCTACCCATTAACCTGTACATCAGCGGCGACACCTTCTATTACATCCTGTACGGCATGCTGGGCCGGGCGATTGGCATGATGGATACGCAAAAGCGCGCGCTCAGCTGGCTCTGTGCGGCGTTATTCATTACCGCAGTATTTATTATTTCTCGTGGCACATTGCATGAACTGCGCTGGCGAGGCAATTTTGCCGACACCTGGTACCTCTACTGCGGCCCTGCGGTATTTATTTGCGCCGCCTCACTCCTGACGCTGGTCAAAAATACGCTCAGCACACGTACTCTGCCGCTACTGGGCCTTATTTCTCGCCATTCATTGGGCATTTATGGTTTTCATGCGCTGATCATTCACGCGCTGCGCACCAATGGCATCGAACTCAAGAACTGGCCGCCGCTCGATATGCTGTGGATTTTCAGCGCCACGCTGGCGGGAAGCCTGCTGCTATCCATGCTGCTGCAACGCATCGATACGCGCAGGCTGGTGAGTTAATCCCCCGTATTTTGCAGGCGCAGCAATAAAGCTTGCCCCAGTAAACATACGATGAATGCCATCGGGTAAAGCCCCTTTTCAAGGGGCGATAATGGGGCGTTCCAGACGCCCACCAGCAGCAACCCTACCGTGATGAGTGTGACCATTTGACATACAGAGGTTAAGCGCTCGTCGCTCTGATCGAGATTTTCAGCACGCTGATAAACATATGTCACAAACATTCCCGTCATCAGCACGCCGAAAAAATAGCCTTTGCCACTCAATAACGGGCATGCCCGCCAAAAACCAATAACGTAAATCAGTGCGCCAGAGAGGAATAACATCCATAGCAACAGCCTTGTCGTCTTCATTGGGATCTCCTTATCCATCATGGATACAATATGAATAACCCGCTAAAGACAACACAGAAAAATGGCACTACGCCGGACTTTCAGAATAAATCCATGCGTACTAACTATTTATTGGATTGAAATATACATTTGATAAATCCCCTCTGTTTACCAGAGGGGAACGAGGATCAGGACATCAGCGGTTGCAACTGCTGGTAGATTAGGCGGAAGGTTTCCCGACGTTGTTGGTAAAGCGCGTGGCGCCCGGCGTCAGGATAATGCGCTTGTTCCAGCGTAAGCTGAGGCAGAAGGTCTGATAAAGGCCGCTGCGGATTCATGGCAATTTGCGCCAGTCGCGCCGCACCAAGTGCAGGGCCGACATCACCGCCGGTACGATAATCCAGCTGCAATCCGCTGATGTCAGATAGCATCTGACGCCAGTATTCACTGCGCGCCCCGCCGCCAATCAACGTAATGCTGGCGGGCTGCACGCCGCAGGCATGTACCACGTCCATACCGTCAGCCAGCGCAAACCCCACACCTTCCAGCACCGCCTGCGCCAGTTCTGCCGGACCATGCTGATGCGTCAGACCGAAAAATACGCCCTTGGCCTGCGGATTGTTATGCGGCGTACGTTCACCGGAAAGATAAGGTAAAAACCAGACCGGCTCCGCGAGTTCATCAGCCTGTTGCGCAGCGTCGATCAATGCAGGAACGCTCGCCAGTCCGGTTAATTTTGCCGCCCAGTCCAGACACGATGCCGCACTTAACATCACAGACATCAGATGCCATCGCTCAGGCAAAGCATGGCAAAAACTGTGAACCGCACTTTCCGGTTTGCTAAGGAAACCATCACTCACCGCAAAATAGACACCGGACGTCCCCAGCGAAAGCATCGCCTGACCGGCATTCATCATGCCTACGCCAACCGCCCCCGCCGCGTTATCACCACCTCCGGCAACAACCGCAATCTCCTGCATTCCCCAGGCTTTAGCGACGTCTGGCAACAAGGTTCCGGTAATCTCGCTGCCTTCATAGAGCGCAGGCATATGTGCGCGAGTCAGTTTACAGGCAGTCAGCATGACATCGCTCCAGTCACGCTTCGCGACATCCAGCCACATTGTCCCTGCCGCATCAGACATATCGCTGGCAAAATCACCGGTCATGCGCAAACGCAGGTAATCTTTCGGCAGCAGGACTTTATCAATCTGGTTGAAAATCTCCGGCTCGTGGCGTTGCACCCACAGCAGTTTTGGCGCGGTAAAGCCAGGCATCATCAGGTTGCCGGTGATCGCACGAGACTGCGGAACCTGATTCTCCAGCATCACGCACTCTTCACCACAGCGACCATCGTTCCACAGAATAGCCGGACGCAATACCTTCTGTTGCTCATCCAGTAGCGTCGCGCCGTGCATCTGTCCGGCAATCCCCAACGCTTTCACCTCGCGAAGCGAATGCTGCTGACCCAGCGCTTTCACAGCCCGATCCGTTGCCGACCACCACTGCTCAGGGTCTTGTTCAGACCATAACGGATGCGGGCGCGAGACGGTGAGTTTCTCCGTGTGCGAAGCGACCACATCCCCCTGCTCGTTGAGCAGGATGGCCTTTACGCCTGATGTGCCAAGATCTATCCCGATATACATAAGGCATCGTTCCTTAAAGAAAGGCCCGGTAGCGCGAGCTGACCGGGCTTACGGACGTTCTCAGAAACCCGTTATTTGTCGAACAAATAATGGTTCACCAGATTTTCCAGCAATTCCTGATGACCGCTCTGGTGCACCGGCGCCAGGTTATGTTGTTCAGCGTACTGCGCAATTTCCGTCAGCGTCATCTGCCCTTTCAGAATTTGCTGGCCCAGCTCACCATTCCAACCGGCATAACGTTTTGCCACGCGCTGATCCAGACCACCGTCTTCAATCATACGGGCCGCAATTTTCAACGACAGTGCCATGGTATCCATCGCGCCAATATGACCATAGAACAGATCATATTTATCGGTACTCTGACGACGCACTTTGGCATCGAAGTTCAGGCCACCGGTGGTGAAACCGCCCGCTTTCAGGATTTCGTACATCACCAGCGCGTTCTCTTCTACGCTGTTCGGGAACTGATCCGTGTCCCAGCCCAGCTGCGCGTCACCACGGTTGGCATCGACAGAGCCAAACAGACCCAGCGCGATAGCGGTGGCGATTTCGTGATGGAACGAGTGGCCCGCCAGCGTGGCATGGTTAGCTTCGATATTCAGTTTGATCTCTTTTTCCAGACCGAACTGCTTGAGGAAGCCGTAGACGGTCGCCGCATCGTAGTCGTACTGGTGCTTGGTCGGTTCCTGCGGTTTCGGCTCGATAAGCAAAGTGCCCTGGAAACCGGTTTTGTGTTTGTGCTCCACCACCAGTTGCATGAAGCGACCAATTTGCTCACGTTCCTGACGCAGATCGGTATTCAGCAGCGTCTCATAGCCTTCACGACCACCCCACAGAACGTAGTTTTCACCGCCTAACTTGTGCGTGGCATCCATGGCCGTAACCACCTGCGTGGCGGCCCAGCTGAACACTTCTGGATCCGGGTTTGTTGCCGCACCCGCGCCGTAGCGTGGGTTGGTAAAGCAGTTTGCTGTTCCCCACAGCAGCTTCACGCCGCTCTGTTCCTGTTTTGCCGCCAGCACATCAACCATCTGCGCAAAGTTGTTTTTGTACTCTTTCAGTGAAGCCCCTTCAGGCGAGACATCCACATCATGGAAGCAGTAGTAAGGCACGTTCAGCTTGTGGAAGAACTCAAATGCCACGTCCGCTTTGCGTTTCGCCAGCGCCAGTGCTTCACCAGGCTGCTGCCACGGACGATCGAAAGCGCCCATACCGAACATATCCGCACCGTTCCAGCAGAAGGTATGCCAGTAGCAGGCAGCAAAACGCAGATGATCTTCCATACGTTTGCCCAACACGATTTCGTCAGGATTGTAATGGCGAAATGCGAGCGGGTTGGTGGATTGAGTACCTTCAAAACGAACACGATCGAGTTGGTCAAAATAAGCCGGCATAATAAGCTCCATAATCAGGTAATACGGTAAGTAAACTGCGATATGGCTATACTGGAATTTCCTGATTTATTGCTCAATTACGTTATTTCACACCGCTATTAAGAGAATACCCAAACGTGCGCTGGCTCCCAAAAAAACACGCTGAAAAACGAAATAAAAAAGCGATCGCGATCGAAGGTTAGCCATTAAACAAAAAACCGTAATGCGCAGATGAAAAATGACAATTGTCATCCCGCTGACAGTATGTAAATTTTGCCTGGCCTCAGGCAATCAGGAAATTTGTCACGCTTCATCAAGCAGTCGTACCGGCGGTTTTGCTAGTATCGACAGGCCCACGTTAACCTTTCCAGGACAGGTTCTTATGTTTGATAAACGTCACCGCATCACTCTGTTATTCAATGCCAATAAAGCCTATGACCGTCAGGTGGTAGAAGGAGTGGGTGAATATTTACAGGCATCGCAATCCGAGTGGGATATATTCATTGAGGAAGATTTCCGCGCCCGTATCGATAATATTAAAGACTGGTTAGGCGATGGCGTTATTGCCGATTATGACGATGATGACATTGCGCAATTACTTGCCGATGTCGATGTTCCGATCATCGGCGTTGGGGGTTCCTACCATCGGGAGCAAGATTACCCCCCGGTACATTACATTGCTACCGACAACCACGCGCTGGTAGAAAGCGCTTTTCTGCATCTGAAAGAGAAAGGGGTTAACCGTTTTGCGTTTTACGGCCTGCCTTCCTCAAGCGGTAAACGCTGGGCCGCAGAACGTGAATATGCCTTTTGCCAGTTGGTGGCTAAAGAAAAGTACCGAGGCGTCGTCTACCAGGGGCTGGAAACTGCGCCGGAAAACTGGCAGCACGCGCAAAATCGTCTGGCAGACTGGCTACAAACGTTGCCGCCGCAAACCGGCATTATCGCGGTCACCGACGCGCGGGCACGACACGTCCTGCAGGTCTGCGAGCACCTACATATCCCGGTACCGGAAAAGCTATGCGTGATAGGAATAGATAACGAAGAACTGACCCGTTACTTGTCACGGGTAGCGCTGTCATCCGTGGCTCAGGGAGCCCGGCAGATGGGCTACCAGGCCGCAAAACTTCTGCACCGCTTGCTGGCGAATGAGGCGCTGCCGCTGCAACGCATTCTGGTTCCTCCGGTGCGCGTGGTTGAGCGGCGCTCAACCGATTACCGCTCCTTGACCGATCCTGCCGTCATTCAGGCGATGCACTTTATCCGCAATCATGCCTGCAAAGGGATTAAGGTTGAGCAAGTTCTTGATTCAGTAGGGATTTCACGTTCAAATCTGGAGAAGCGTTTTAAAGAAGAGGTCGGAGAGACTATCCACGCCGTGATTCATGCCGAAAAGCTGGAAAAAGCGCGCAGTCTGTTGATTTCTACCACGCTTTCAATCAACGAAATTTCACAGATGTGCGGCTATCCGTCTCTGCAGTATTTCTATTCGGTCTTCAAGAAAGAGTACGACACGACGCCAAAAGAGTATCGCGATGTGAACAGCGAAGTGTTGCTGTGAGGATTATTGCCGGATACGGCGAAGCCGCCATCCGGCACACAGAATTACATATGCGCGGCGATTAAACGCTGGTTATCCTGATACATTGCGAACAGATAGTTGTTGTAGCTCTGTCCTTTAGTGGAATAACCCTTCAGCTTATGGATCATCGCGGTAGCGGTGACTTCCTGATCGGCTTTACGCAGCTGCGCACGTGATTTACGGAAAGAAGAGTAAGCCGGGTGCGTGTTCAGGTTGATGACGTAAGCATTCACCGACTCTTTCACCGATTCAAACTGTGAGTAGCCTTTCACCTTACCAGGGGCATTGTTACAACGACCTTTGCCACATTTCATGCCAAACAGGTTGTTGTTGCTACGCGCCAGCTTCGACGTACCCCAGCCGCTTTCGGCCGCAGCCATGGTTGCCACCATACTGGTCGGGATAATGTCTACGCGCTCAAGCAGCGTATTCCACGGAATTTTACGCGTGTTGCCAGACCAGCTCACCTTGTAGCGCTTCGCGATGTCTTTCATACGCGTACGCTCAGTCGGTGACCAGCGATTCTGGTACTGTTTTGAAATCAGCCAGTTACGGTCCGCAGTAATGGCAGCATTTTGACTGGTAATATAAGGCATAACCGTCCGGAGAAACGCTTTTTTCCTTGGTGTTCCGGAAGGGTATTTTCGCAAATCAGGAAGTGAACTACTCTTTGCACTATTGCGAGAATACTCTTGTTTACTGCTAACCTGTTTATTACTTGCCTTGGTTATCTGGGGCTTGTGACTCGTTGTCGCCGTGTGTGTCTTTGCCAGCACCTCACCCGAAAATGCAACGGTGAGTAACATAAGAATCATTGCCCCATATCGTCGAATGGGAGTCAATATCATTAGGTCTCCTGGTCGGATTTATACATTCCAACACCTTATATTTTTCACAAAAATGAGAGATGAATCTCAAATCATATCAAAAATAGCCGTCAAGAGCACCCAAAGGAATAGTCCAATTCTGAAACTATGTCACGCATTAACAGTTCAGGGTGCCATTAATTCGAAGAAAATGTGGAGGTTATCGCAAAATTAGTTCATTTTTTGAACGCGATCGCTCACCCTCACTTCTCCTCCTGGCGGAATCGACTCAAAGGATGAGTTTCCAGCCTGATTTCACTGGCAAACTGGCGAAAACAGCAGCACCAAGGACAGCATTATGAAACTTGCCGCCGTTGCGCTGGCGCTCATGCCCGGCATTGCCATCGCCTCATCATGGACTTCTCAGGGACTCCCCAACTTCGAAGCGGAAGGTACGGGTAAATTCGTCAGCCATGCAGCGTTGACGAAGGGTACTCGTCCTTTAATCCTGAATTTTGACCAACAGTGCTGGCAGCCTGCTGATGCGATAAAACTCAACCAGATGCTATCGCTAAAACCGTGTGAAGGCGCGCCGCCGCAGTGGCGTTTATTCAAAGACGGCGATTACACGCTGGAAGTCGATACCCGCTCCGGAACGCCAACGTTGATGCTTTCGGTAAAAAGCGCCGCAGACCCTGTCACGACCCAGATTCGCCAGTGCCCGAAATGGGATGGTTCGCCGTTAACACTGGATGTGAGCCAGACCTTTCCGGAAGGTGCCGTGGTGCGCGATTACTACAGCAAACAAACGGCAACCGTAAAGAATGGGTCGATTACCCTACAGCCTGCCGCAGCCAGTAACGGGCTGTTGCTGCTGGAACGGGCAGAAACCGATGCCCCGGCTACTTTCGACTGGCATAACGCTACGGTGTATTTCGTTCTGACGGATCGCTTTGTAAATGGTGACCCAGGCAACGACCACAGCTACGGACGTCGCAACGACGGCATGCAGGAAATTGGCACTTTCCACGGTGGCGATTTGCGCGGACTCACCAGTAAACTCGACTACCTGCAACAGTTGGGCGTCAACGCCTTGTGGATCAGCGCACCGTTTGAGCAAATTCACGGTTGGGTCGGCGGCGGCACCAAAGGCGATTTCCCCCACTACGCTTATCACGGCTATTACACTCAGGACTGGACCACGCTCGATGCGAATATGGGTAATGAAGCTGACCTGCGTGCCCTGGTTGACGGTGCGCACCAGCGCGGCATTCGTATCCTGTTCGATGTCGTCATGAATCATACCGGCTACGCCACGCTGGCGGATATGCAGGAGTATCAGTTTGGAGCGCTGTACTTGTCGGGCGATGAACTGAAAAACACGCTCGGTGAACGCTGGACGGACTGGAAGCCAGCCGCCGGGCAAAGCTGGCACAGCTTTAATGATTACATCAACTTCAGCGATAAAGCAGGTTGGGAAAAATGGTGGGGGAAAAACTGGATCCGTACCGATATTGGCGATTACGACAATCCTGGCTTTGACGACCTGACCATGTCACTGGCCTTCCTGCCCGATCTGAAAACCGAATCCACCACACCTTCCGGGCTGCCAAACTTTTATCAGCATAAGCCAGATACGCACGCTAAAGCTATCGCCGGTTACACGCCCCGCGATTATCTGACGCACTGGCTCAGCCAGTGGGTGCGTGATTACGGGATTGACGGCTTTCGGGTTGATACCGCCAAACACGTCGAGCTTCCCGCCTGGCAGCAATTAAAAACACAGGCCAGCGCAGCGCTGGCTGAGTGGAAGAAAGCCAACCCGGATAAAGCGCTGGATGATGAATCTTTCTGGATGACCGGCGAGGCCTGGGGTCACGGCGTGATGCAAAGCGACTATTACCGTCACGGCTTTGATGCGATGATCAATTTCGACTATCAGGAGCAGGCGACAAAGGCCGTCGATTGTCTGGCAAATATGGATGTCACCTGGCAACAAATGGCTGAAAAACTGCAGGATTTCAACGTCCTGAGCTATCTCTCCTCACACGATACGCGTCTGTTTCGCGAAGGTGGAGACAAAGCCGCAGAGCTATTGCTGCTGGCACCTGGCGCGGTACAACTCTTTTACGGTGACGAGTCGGCCCGACCCTTTGGACCAACAGGCTCAGACCCATTGCAGGGCACGCGCTCAGAAATGAACTGGCAGGATGTGAGCGGGAAATCTGCCGCCAGCGTCGCACACTGGCAGCGCATCAGTCAGTTCCGAGCCAGACATCCCGCCATCGGCGCCGGTAAACAGACTACGCTGACATTGAAGCAGGGATACGGATTTATCCGCGAGCATGGCGACGATAAGGTGATGGTGGTGTGGGCCGGCCAGCCCTGATCCCAACAGGCTTCCCGCTGTGCATGCGGCGGGAAGCCCAACACAAAATAAAAAACCAGCCAGGCAAACATCTGCAGCACAAAACATCAATCCGGTCCGCTTCCCCTGATTTGCACCCTGCCATGGGTAGCGCTATGGTTAGCCACTTTACTACTCAGTTCGACAGACCCCCTGCTATGACATTCTCACTTTTTGGCGACAAATTTACCCGCCATTCAGGCATCACCCGCCTGATGGAGGACCTCAACGACGGTTTACGCACCCCAGGCGCCATCATGCTCGGCGGTGGTAATCCGGCGCAAATTCCAGAGATGCAAAATTACTTCCAGTCTCTGCTAACAGATATGCTGGCAAACGGCAAAGCCACTGATGCGCTTTGCAATTATGACGGTCCGCAAGGGAAAACCGAGCTCCTGTCTGAGTTGGCGAAACTGCTACGTGAGAAGCAGGGTTGGGATATCGAGCCACAAAATATTGCACTGACAAATGGCAGTCAGAGCGCGTTTTTCTACTTATTCAATCTGTTCGCCGGACGCCGCGCTGACGGAACAACGCAAAAAGTGTTATTCCCATTAGCCCCGGAATACATTGGCTATGCCGATTCCGGGCTAGAAGAAGATCTTTTCGTATCCGCACGTCCGAACATCGAACTGTTACCGGAAGGCCAGTTTAAGTATCACGTTGATTTTGAACACCTGCACATCGGTGAAGAGACGGGGATGATCTGCGTGTCACGCCCGACTAACCCGACAGGCAATGTGATCACAGACGACGAGCTGATGAAGCTGGACCGGCTGGCCAACCAGCATGGAATCCCGCTGGTGATTGATAACGCCTATGGCGTACCATTCCCTGGCATCATCTTTAGCGAAGCGCGTCCGCTGTGGAACCCCAACATTGTGCTGTGCATGAGCCTTTCCAAGCTGGGTCTGCCAGGTTCCCGCTGCGGCATCATTATCGCCAATGAAAAAATCATCACTGCGATTACCAATATGAACGGCATCATCAGCCTTGCTCCTGGCGGGATGGGACCGGCGATGATGTGCGAGATGATTAAACGTAACGATCTACTGCGCCTGTCCGAAACGGTAATTAAACCGTTTTACTATCAGCGCGTTCAGGAGACGATTGCGATTATTCGCCGCTACTTGTCAGAAGATCGCTGCCTTATCCATAAACCAGAGGGCGCGATTTTTCTTTGGCTGTGGTTCAAAGATTTGCCCATCACGACTGAACTGCTGTATCAGCGCCTGAAAGCGCGTGGCGTGCTGATGGTTCCCGGCGACTACTTCTTCCCGGGGCTGGATAAACCGTGGCCGCATACCCATCAGTGCATGCGCATGAACTACGTTCCGGAACCGGAGAAAATCGAGGCTGGCGTGAAGATTCTGGCTGAAGAGATCGAACGCGCCTGGCTGGAAGGCTGATGATAAACCCGACCCAGGCACGGGTCGGGCTACTTTCACAGCGGCTGGGAACGTAGACGCTGTTTCTGGACGCTGACCGCATCTATACACTGCAACGCGCTGGTCGGGCAGGCTTCTACACACGCTGGCCCCGTCTCACGATGCCAGCACAAATCGCATTTTATCGCCTGCACCCGCGACGAACGGGCAACGACATTCATTGCCCCAAACGGGCAAGCCAGCATACAGCTTTTACAACCAATACAACGTGTCTGTTCAACGAAGATATGCCCATGTTCACGACGAATGGCGTAAGTTGGACAAACATTCGCACAGGGAGCGTCTTCGCATTGATGGCAGGCGACCGCCGTTGTAAAGGCGTCATCTTTGATTACCCGAATCCGCGGTATAAACGCAGAAGAAGAGACCGACGCACAGTCCTGGTTTTGCTGGTGCGCGACGACGCAGGCAACTTCGCAGGTACGACACCCAATACATTTTGCCGCATCCGCCATAATAAACGCGTTCATTGTCCCCTCCCTCTGCGTGAAAACCACAGAGTGCCAGAGAGGTCGCCCTTGTCGCTTTGATCGGACAGGGGAAACGGTTAAATATTGTCAGGTACCTGAATAACTATGGATCTCTGCCTAATCGCGAACGGTAAAACCCAGCTCATTTGAAATCGCCTGCGCGGTTTCCCGTAGTGGCTTGAGTAGATTTTTTTCCCCTATCTGCTTAAGTCGCGAGGTAGAGAGTGAAATTGACACCGCGTACGGCACCCGACCATGAATATCAAACACCGGCACGGCAATACAGGAAACGCCCAGTTCGTTCTCTTCCCGATCCATCGCCATACTGCTTTCGCGGATCTGCGCCAATTCGTCGTACATCGCCGGTAAACCGGTAATGGTATTGCGGGTCAGGGGCTGAATAAGATCCTGATGGCTCTCCCAGTAGGCTTCCACATAATCCGCATGCCCAAACGCCATGTAAATTTTACCCATCGCCGAGCAATACAGCGGCATATGTTGGCCGATATAAGCGCGGGTACGCAGCATGCCCGTCGTCGGTTCCAGCTTATAAATCAGAATCGCGTGGTCATCTTCACGGCTTGAGAAGTTGATGGTTTCACCGGTGGCGATATTCAGCGCTTCGAGGTGCGGCGCAGCAACATGGATGATGTTCAGTGACGACAACGCCTTCTGACCCACGGCAATAAATTTGGTGGTCAGGCGATAACTCCCTGCCGCTGGCGCGGGGGTGACATACCCACAGGATTGCAGCCCTTGCAGGAGTCGATGCACAGTACTTTTGTTCAGCCCTGCCAGTTCAGACAAATGCGCCAACGGGCACCCATTCGGATAGTTACTCAGAATCTCAATCAACATCAAACCACGGAACAGGCTCTGACTTCCGGCTGGCCTCTCTTTGTCTTGCGTCATTTCACTCTCTTTTGTGCCCATCGCTTCCGCTCCCCTTTTCGTCGCGCTCTGATGGTAGCGCAAAGTGTGTTTCAGTTCACGATCTGAACCGAAAAAACACAACTATTTGATTTTGATGATTTTAAAAAATAGACCACCCCGTTGATCTGTCAAAATTTGATCGCTATATTTGAAATCAGATTTCGCATAGTGAAATTTAGAGATAAAAAAGCGATCAAATTTAAACAAGGAAACAGGAATGAAAGTCACTTTTGAGCAGTTGAAAGATGCGTTCAATCGGGTACTGCTGGCACGCGGTATCGCCGTTGAAACCGCCGATGCCTGTGCCGAAATGTTTGCGCGCACCACCGAGTCCGGCGTGTATTCACACGGCGTGAATCGTTTTCCTCGTTTTATTCAGCAATTAGATAACGGCGACATCATTCCTGAGGCCAAACCGCAACGCATTACTAGCCTGGGAGCGATTGAACAATGGGATGCCCAGCGTTCGATCGGAAATCTGACGGCGAAAAAGATGATGGACAGAGCCATTGAGCTGGCCTCCGATCACGGTATTGGCCTGGTCGCACTGCGTAACGCCAACCACTGGATGCGCGGCGGCAGCTATGGCTGGCAGGCGGCGGAGAAAGGTTACATCGGTATCTGCTGGACTAACTCGATTGCCGTCATGCCGCCGTGGGGTTCGAAAGAGTGCCGCATTGGTACTAACCCGTTGATCGTCGCGATCCCCTCATCGCCAATCACCATGGTTGATATGTCGATGTCGATGTTCTCCTACGGCATGCTGGAAGTGAATCGCCTGGCCGGTCGCGAACTGCCGGTAGATGGTGGCTTTGATGATGAAGGCAATCTCACTAAAGAGCCGGGCGTTATCGAAAAAAACCGCCGCATTTTACCAATGGGTTACTGGAAAGGTTCAGGTCTGTCGATTGTGCTGGATATGATCGCCACCCTGCTTTCAGACGGTTCTTCCGTGGCCGAGGTCACCCAGGACAACAGCGATGAATATGGCGTTTCACAGATTTTCATCGCCATTGAAGTGGATAAGCTGATCGATGGCGCCACCCGTGATGCCAAGCTACAGCGGATTATGGATTTCATCACCTCCGCCGAACGCGCCGATGAAAACACACCTGTCCGCCTGCCGGGCCACGAGTTTACAAAGCTGCTGGAAGAAAACCGCCGTAACGGTATCACCGTTGATGACAGCGTCTGGGCCAAAATTCAGGCGTTGTAAGGAGTCAGTGTATGATCTTTGGACATATCGCTCAGCCTAACCCATGTCGTTTACCCGCGGCGATTGAAAGGGCACTCGACTTTCTGCGCAGCACAGACTTCCGCAATCTGGAACCGGGCGTGGTAGAAATCGACGGTAAAAATATCTTTGCGCAGGTTATCGATTTAACCACGCGTGACGTTGCCGAAAATCGCCCGGAGGTGCATCGCCGCTACCTGGATATTCAATTTCTGGCCTGGGGCGAAGAGAAAATCGGGATCGCGATTGATACCGGGAATAACCAAATCAGCGAATCGTTATTAGAACAGCGCGATATTATTTTTTATCACGCCAGCGAACATGAATCTTTCATTGAAATGATTCCGGGAAGCTACGCCATATTTTTCCCGCAGGATGTTCACCGTCCTGCATGTCATAAAACTGTCGCCACGGCGATCCGCAAAATAGTTGTGAAGGTTGCTATTTCAGTTTTATAAAAGGAGCACAACATGAGCGTTAATAATGCCGGTTATATTATCGGCGCGTACCCCTGTGCACCCTCATTTCACCAAAAGAGTGAAGAGGAAGAGAAGGAATTCTGGCGACAGCTCGCCGATACTCCGGATATTCGCGGTCTGGAGCAGCCCTGCCTTGAACATCTTCATCCGTTAGGCGACGAATGGTTATTACGTCATACGCCGGGCGACTGGCAAATCGTGGTCACCGCCATTATGGAAACCATGCGCCGTCGCGCCGCAAACAGCGCTTTTGGGCTGGCCTCCAGCGACGAAGAACAGCGTAAAGCCTGCGTGGCGTATTACCGTCATCTGCAGCAGAAAATCAACCATATCAATACGGCACACGCCGGAAAAGTGATTGCGCTGGAACTGCATGCCGCCCCCAATGCCAGCAACCCAAATGTTGCACAGGCCACCGACGCGTTTGCCCGTTCGCTGAAAGAGATTACCTCCTGGGACTGGTCCTGCGATCTGGTGCTGGAACATTGCGACGCCATGACCGGCATTGCGCCGCGCAAAGGCTTTCTGCCGTTAGACAATGTGCTGGAGGTCATTGCCGGGTATGACATCAGCGTGTGCATTAACTGGGCGCGATCGACCATTGAAGGGCAGAATCCCGCCCTGGCGCTGGCCCACACGCAGCAGGCCAAACGGGCTGGAAAACTGGGTGCGCTGATGTTCTCCGGTACCACGCTTGCGGGGGAATACGGCGAATGGCAGGACTTACACGCGCCGTTTGCCCCATTCTGCCCACAAAGCCTGATGACCACCGACCATGCCCGCGAATTATTCGCCTGCGCAAAAGCCGAACCATTGCAATTTGCCGGTATTAAATTGCTGGAAATAAACGCCAATGCAGATGTGAACCATCGCGTAGCAATATTGCGCGACGGTATCGCCGCATTAAATAAAGCAAAACTATAAAAATAAAATACTACTCTACGAGAATATTAATATGAACATGACCTCTCGCCCTACACTCAAAGATATACCCCGTCAGCGCTGGCTGCGGATTATTCCACCTATTCTCATCGCCTGTATTATTTCTTATATGGACCGCGTCAATATCGCTTTCGCGATGCCGGGCGGAATGGATGAGGAATTAGGTATTTCCGCCACCATGGCAGGACTGGCTGGCGGTATTTTCTTTATCGGTTATCTGTTTTTACAGGTTCCCGGCGGAAAAATTGCCGTTCACGGCAGCGGCAAGAAATTTATCGGCTGGTCGCTGGTTGCCTGGGCGGTTATTTCCGTCCTCACGGGGTTAATCACTAATCAGTACCAACTGCTGGTTCTGCGCTTTTTACTCGGCGTTGCCGAAGGCGGCATGCTGCCGGTGGTGCTGACGATGATCAGTAACTGGTTCCCCGACGCCGAGCGTGGTCGCGCCAATGCGATTGTGATTATGTTTGTGCCGATTGCCGGGATCATTACCGCCCCGCTCTCGGGCTGGATTATCACCGTTCTCGACTGGCGCTGGCTGTTCATCATTGAAGGTTTGCTTTCCGTCGTTGTACTGGTGTTGTGGGCCTATACCGTTTACGACCGTCCGCAGGAGGCGCGCTGGATCTCTGAGGCCGAGAAAAATTACCTGGTCGAAACGCTGGCCGCCGAGCAAAAAGCCATTGCCGGAACGGAAGTCAAAAATGCCTCTCTGGGCGCGGTGCTTTCCGATAAAACCATGTGGCAGCTCATCGCGCTGAACTTCTTCTATCAGACCGGGATTTACGGTTACACCCTGTGGCTGCCGACCATCCTCAAAGAGTTGACGCACAGCAGTATGGGACAGGTCGGTATGCTCGCCATTCTGCCGTACGTCGGGGCCATTGCCGGGATGTTCCTGTTCTCTTCTCTCTCTGACCGCACCGGCAAACGCAAGCTGTTCGTCTGCCTGCCGTTGATTGGCTTTGCCCTGTGCATGTTCCTTTCCGTGGCGCTGAAAAATAACGTCTGGCTGGCTTATGCCGCGCTGGTCGGCTGCGGCTTCTTCCTGCAATCGGCAGCGGGCGTGTTCTGGACCATTCCGGCGCGTTTGTTCAGTGCGGAAATGGCCGGTGGCGCGCGTGGAGTCATCAACGCGCTGGGCAACCTCGGCGGCTTCTGCGGTCCTTATGCGGTCGGCGTACTCATCACCCTGTATAGCAAAGATGCGGGGGTTTACTGCCTGGCTATCTCACTGGCTCTGGCCGCGCTGATGGCGCTGCTGCTGCCAGCCAAATGCGACGCCGGTGCCACTCCGCTAAAGACACTGAATCCACATAAACGTACAGCGTAAAACAATGCCCGGTGGCGCTGCGCTTACCGGGCCTACAGGTAGCAACCGTCGTAGGCCGGATAAGCGCAGCGCCATCCGGCAAAAATGAGATAACAAGATGAGTGAGAAAGAGACCTTCTGGCTGGGTATTGATTGTGGCGGTACGTATCTGAAAGCCGGGTTGTATGACGCCAAAGGTCATGAACATGGCATTAACCGGCAATCGTTGCAGACCGCATCGCCATTGCCCGGTTACGCCGAACGCGATATGCACCAGTTGTGGCAACAGTGTGTAGCCATGATCGCCGGGCTGTTAGCGCGCACCGGCGTCTGCGGCGATCAAATCAAAGGCGTCGGTATTTCCGCTCAGGGCAAAGGCCTGTTCCTTCTCGATAAGCAGGATAAACCGCTGGGCAATGCCATCCTTTCTTCCGACCGCCGGGCGATGGATATCGTTCAGCGCTGGCAGCAGGATGGGATCCCTGAGCAGCTCTACCCGGTAACCCGCCAGACATTGTGGACCGGGCATCCGGCATCATTGCTGCGCTGGGTGAAAGAGAATCAACCTCACCGTTACGCGCAAATTGGCTGCGTCATGATGGGCCATGACTATCTGCGCTGGTGCTTAACCGGCATCAAAGGCTGTGAAGAGAGCAATATCTCCGAGTCGAACCTCTACAACATGACTTCGGGTCAGTACGACTCGCGCCTGACCCAGTGGCTGGGCATCAGTGAGATCGACAATGCGCTACCGCCGATTGTCGGTTCAGCAGAAATATGCGGGGAAATCACCGCTCAGACAGCCGCCATAACCGGTCTGGCGGCGGGCACGCCCGTCGTCGGTGGACTGTTTGATGTGGTTTCCACCGCACTCTGCGCCGGTATCGAAGATGAATACACCCTCAACGCGGTGATGGGTACCTGGGCCGTCACCAGCGGGATCGCTCACGGTCTGCGCGACCACGAGGCCCATCCCTATGTTTATGGGCGCTATGTCAACGACGGGCAGTACATCGTTCACGAAGCTAGCCCGACCTCTTCCGGCAATCTGGAATGGTTTACCGCCCAGTGGGGCGAACTCTCTTTTGCTGAGATCAATCAGGCCGTCGCCAGCTTACCGAAAGCCGGTAGCGAGCTTTTCTTCCTGCCCTTTTTGTACGGCAGCAACGCCGGGCTGGAGATGACCAGCGGCTTTTATGGCATGCAGGCAATACACACTCGCGCCCACTTATTACAGGCCATCTACGAAGGCGTGGTTTTTAGCCACATGACCCACCTCAACCGCATGCGCGAACGTTTTACGAAGGCGCATACCCTGCGCGTCACCGGCGGTCCGGCGCACTCCGACATCTGGATGCAAATGCTGGCAGACGTCAGCGGTTTACGTATCGAATTGCCACAGATTGAAGAGACCGGTTGCTTTGGCGCTGCGCTCGCCGCCCGCGTCGGCACCGGCGTTTATTCCAACTTCAGCGACGCCCAGCGCAGCCTACAGCACCCGGTGCGCACGCTATTGCCGGACGCCGCCGCGCAGGCGAGCTATCAGCATAAATACCGCCAATACCTGGATTTAATTACCGCACTACAGGGCTACCACGCCCGCATTAAGGAGCACGAATGATGAGTCGACCATTACTGCAACTGGCGCTCGACCACACCAGCCTTGAAGCCGCACAACGCGACGTCGCGCTGCTACAAGAGAGCGTCGATATCGTTGAAGCGGGGACGATTCTCTGCTTAACCGAAGGGCTGAGCGCCGTGAAAGCACTGCGTGCCCAGTGCCCGAATAAAATCATCGTCGCCGACTGGAAAGTGGCCGATGCGGGCGAAACCCTCGCGCAGCAAGCCTTTGGAGCAGGTGCAAACTGGATGACCATTATCTGTGCTGCGCCGCTGGCGACGGTAGAGAAAGGTCATGGCATCGCGCAGTCCTGCGGCGGCGAAATTCAGATGGAGCTGTTCGGCAACTGGACGCTGGATGATGCCCGCGACTGGTATCGCGTTGGCGTTCGCCAGGCGATTTACCATCGTGGCCGCGATGCTCAGGCCAGCGGACAACAGTGGGGAGAAGCAGACCTGGCGCGTATGAAGGCGCTTTCTGATATTGGTCTGGAACTGTCGATTACCGGTGGGATCACGCCCGCCGATCTGTCGTTGTTTCGCGATATTAACGTCAAAGCTTTTATTGCCGGGCGCGCGCTGGCGGGAGCGCAAAACCCAGCGCAGGTTGCTGGCGAATTCCATGCGCAAATCGACGCCATCTGGGGAACACAGCATGCGTAATCATCCATTAGGTATCTATGAAAAAGCGCTGGCGAAAGACCTCTCCTGGCCGGAACGGCTGGTGCTGGCAAAAAGCTGCGGTTTTGATTTCGTCGAGATGTCGGTGGATGAAACCGATGAACGTCTGTCGCGTCTCGACTGGAGTCCGGCTCAGCGCGCATCGCTGGTGAGCGCGATGCTGGAAACCGGCGTGGCGATCCCATCAATGTGCTTGTCCGCCCACCGTCGTTTTCCCTTTGGCAGCCGCGATGAAGCCGTGCGTGAGCGGGCGCGAGAAATAATGAGCAAAGCCATTCGTCTGGCGCGCGATCTGGGTATCCGCACTATTCAACTGGCTGGTTACGACGTCTATTACGAAGAACATGACGCAGGAACGCAGCAGCGCTTTGCCGAAGGGCTGGCATGGGCCGTCGAGCAAGCCGCTGCCGCGCAGGTGATGCTGGCGGTAGAAATCATGGATACCGCGTTTATGAACTCGATCAGCAAGTGGAAAAAGTGGGATGAAATGCTGTCATCGCCGTGGTTCACCGTTTATCCGGACGTGGGCAACCTCAGCGCCTGGGGGAATGACGTCACTGCCGAATTGACGCTGGGCATTGACCGCATCGCTGCTATCCATCTGAAAGACACGCTGCCGGTAACCGAAACTCATCCGGGCCAGTTTCGCGATGTGCCGTTTGGCGAAGGGTGCGTGGACTTTGTTGGCATCTTCAAAACGCTGCATCAGCTGAACTATCGCGGGTCGTTTCTGATTGAAATGTGGACTGAAAAAGCGAAGGAGCCGGTACTGGAAATTATCCAGGCACGGCGCTGGATAGAAGCACGCATGCAGGAAGGAGGATTTCCATGTTAGAACAACTGAAAGCCGAGGTGCTGGCGGCAAACCTGGCGCTCCCGGCTCATGGCTTAGTCACCTTTACCTGGGGCAACGTCAGCGCAGTGGATGAAACACGTAAACTGATGGTGATTAAGCCATCCGGCGTGGAATATGAGGTGATGACCGCCGACGACATGGTGGTAGTGGATATTGCCAGCGGCAACGTAGTGGAAGGCAACAAAAAACCGTCGTCCGACACGCCAACCCATCTGGCGCTGTATCGTCGTTATCCACAGATCGGCGGGATCGTCCATACCCATTCTCGCCACGCGACAATCTGGTCGCAGGCGGGTCTGGATCTCCCTGCATGGGGCACCACGCATGCCGATTATTTCTATGGTTCTATTCCGTGTACGCGTCTAATGACCGCTGAAGAGATCAACGGCGAATATGAATATCAAACCGGAGAGGTGATCATTCAGACCTTCGAGCAGCGCGATCTCAATCCGCTGCAGGTTCCGGCGGTATTGGTGCACTCCCACGGACCGTTCGCCTGGGGTAAAGACGCCGCAGACGCGGTGCATAACGCTGTGGTGCTCGAAGAGTGCGCCTACATGGGGTTGTTCTCTCGCCAGTTAGCCCCGCAGTTGCCGGATATGCAGTCTGAGTTGCTGGATAAACATTATCTGCGCAAACACGGGGCGAATGCGTATTACGGACAATAACGGGTCAGGCGCTATTGATATGTTCTTTGCAATAGCGCCGTTTCCACGCCGCGGGCGTCAGGCTGGTGTGCTTGTGGAATATTTTGCGAAAATAACCCACATCATTAAATCCACATTTCATCGCCACCTCGGTTAGCGACAGCGAATCGCTGATTAACAGTTTTTCTGCCGCCCTTACCCGCTGACGGTGCAACGCTTCGGTTAGCGTCAGCCGGAAAGCGCCACGGAAAACGCGCCCCAGATAATCCGCATTGCAATGCAGCTCTTTCGCCAACGTTGAGGCGGAAATCGGCAGGTGGAACCGGGTGTGAATGATTTGCTGCGCTTTCCAGGCCAACGCATTCCCGGGGCTGTCGACAGGTTGCTCGCTGGCGGCTGCGGATATTTGCTGCAAAATCAGCAGCAGGATCAGTTCCAGCGCCATGCTGCGATGAATATTTTCCTGCTCGCGTAAGAACTGGCGAAACAGCGAAATAATATATTGGGGCTCGCCCACCCGGGTATGTTGAGGGATAGCAAGTAACGGTTCCGTTATTGATGCGTCGTTTTCTGCCGTCACCTCAAAATGCAGCCAGTAAAATTTCAAATCAGCCGGAAATTGCCCAACGCCAATATGCAAGCGCTGCGGCCACAGCAGCAAACTTTCCCCAGCATTCACGCAAAAAACTGTCTGGCCTTCGCGAATCGTTAATATCCCTTTTTCAACAAAGATAATTTCCCAGGATTGCAATCGTCGCGCAGGATGACTGCCCACGCCCCGGGAAATAAATAGCCCACCATTTTGCACTTTAATCGGAAGAGACATGGACAATTCGAGCATATATATTAAAATTCCCGCTTTCTACATTATTTAAACCGATTTTCATCATTGATTATTCACGATAAATCCGCTTTCCGCCGGATCGAAATCACATTTTTATAATGAAGTCGGAATTGTCATCTTTTTATACTTTTCTCTTCCCTTGTTGACCCAAACATTTCGTGCAGAATAAATAACGTATTTTGCAAATTACAAACAAATAACCCGCAACGTAGCGGGATACTTTCTGAACATCCTCTCCGGGAGTTATTTATGACTTCGGCTCCGATTACAACATCTGATTTGGCACAGCGTGCCCAGGACGACAAATTATCCCTGCGTGAAAAAATTGGTTATGGACTAGGCGATGCTGGCGGGACAGTAATTACCTGCCTGATCATGAACTTCCTGACATTTTTCTACACCGATGTCTTCGGGTTAACGCCTGCGCTGGTCGGCACATTATTTATTGCCCTGCGTGTATTTGACGCCATTTCCGACCCCATCATGGGTGTGCTAGCCGACCGTACGCAAAGCCGCTGGGGGCGCTTTCGCCCGTGGCAACTGTGGGTTGCGATTCCGATCGGTATTATTGGCGTGCTCACTTTTACCGTCCCGGACGCCAGCATGGGGGTCAAGATCGCCTGGGCATTCGGCACCTATCTCCTGCTCTCTGTCGGCTATACCGCCATCAACGTACCGTATTGTGCGCTGATCAACACCATGACGACCCGCCATAACGAGGTGATCGCCTGTCAGTCCTGGCGCTTTGTGCTGTGCGGCGTGGCGGGATTCCTGGTTTCCGTTGGTCTGCCATGGATGGTGGATATTCTGGGTCAGGGCAATGCCGCACAGGGTTATCAGTTTGGCGTGGGCATCCTGTGTGCCATCGCGGTGGTGATGTTCCTGTGCTGTTTCTTCTGGGTTCGCGAGCGTGTGCCGCTGGCGATGATGGGGAAATTTACCCTGCGTGAACACATTGGAGGGCTGCGCAAAAACGATCAGCTATTGTTGATGCTGGTAATGTCTTTCCTGCTGATCAACGTCTTTAATATTCGCGGCGGCGGGTACATGTATTTTATTACCTACGTGCTGGAAGGCAGCACCGCCTATACGTCGCTGTTTTTCACCATGGTCACTTTCGCGTCCATCATCGGTTCAGTGATCGTCAGCCCCCTGACCCGCCGCATCGATACCGTCAAACTCTATTACTACACCAATCTGGTGCTGACGGCCCTGGCGATACTGATGTGGTTCCTGCCAACCGGCCCGGCTTATCAGACGCTGTGGCTGGCAGTCATCCTCGGTAACGGCATTATTTTAGGCTTCACGCTGCCGTTGCACTTCTCACTGATGGCCTTCGCCGACGATTACGGCGAGTGGAAAACCGGCGTACGTTCCTCCGGCATGAATTTCGCCTTCAATCTGTTCTTCATCAAGCTGGCCTGGGCCTCAAGTGCGGGGATCATCAGCCTGCTGTTTATTTTTGTCGCCTATCAGCCAGGCGCTGGTAACCAAACCGCCAGCTCGCTGCAAGGAATTACCGCGATGGAGACGCTGCTGCCCGCGCTGTTCCACCTGCTGTTGGCGCTGTCCATCCGCATCTGCAAACTCAATAATCCGATGATGTCGCGCATTGCCACCGATCTGCGTCAGCGTCATGTACAGCCTTAAGGAGCACGAAATGAACGTACTGGAAGTCGACCTGCATAAGCTCACCGTCAGCGATCCGTTCCTCGGACAATATCAGCAGTTGGTGCGTGACGTGGTGATCCCCTATCAATGGGATGCGCTCAATGACCGCATTGCAGAGGCGGAACCAAGTCATGCGATAGAGAATTTCCGTATCGCCGCGGGCCTGCAGGATGGCGAATTTTACGGCATGGTTTTTCAGGATAGCGACGTAGCAAAGTGGCTGGAGGCCGTTGCCTGGTCCCTGTGCCAGAAACCCGATGCGGAACTTGAAAAAACGGCCGATGAAGTCATTGAACTGGTGGCGGCCGCCCAGTGTGAAGATGGCTATCTCAATACGTACTTCACAGTGAAAGCACCGGATGAACGCTGGACCAACCTCGCCGAGTGTCATGAGTTGTACTGTGCAGGTCATTTGATCGAAGCAGGCGTCGCGTTCTTTCAGGCGACGGGTAAACGCCGTCTGTTAGAGGTGGTGTGTCGCCTGGCAGATCACATCGACAGCGTATTTGGACTCAGGGAGAATCAACTGCGCGGCTACCCAGGACACCCGGAAATCGAACTGGCTTTAATGCGCTTATACGAAGTGACCCAGCAACCACGCTATATGGCGCTGGTAAATTACTTTGTGGAACAGCGCGGCGCACAGCCCCATTTCTATGACGAAGAGTACGAAAAGCGCGGCCAAACCTCTTACTGGCATACTTACGGTCCGGCATGGATGGTGAAGGATAAACCCTATAGCCAGGCTCATCAGCCCATTTCAGAACAGCAAACGGCGATCGGGCATGCGGTGCGCTTTGTCTACCTGATGACCGGCGTCGCTCATCTGGCACGCTTAAGCCAGGACGAAGGCAAGCGTCAGGATTGCCTGCGTCTGTGGAAAAACATGGCCCAGCGCCAGTTGTACATTACCGGCGGGATCGGTTCACAAAGCAGCGGCGAGGCGTTTAGCTGCGATTACGATCTGCCCAACGACTCCGTGTATGCGGAAAGCTGCGCCTCTATCGGCCTGATGATGTTCGCCCGCAGAATGCTGGAAATGGAAGCCGACAGCCAGTATGCCGACGTGATGGAGCGCGCCCTGTATAATACCGTATTGGGCGGGATGGCGCTCGATGGCAAGCACTTCTTCTATGTGAACCCGCTGGAAGTACATCCTAAATCATTAAAATTCAATCATATTTATGACCACGTGAAACCCGTTCGTCAGCGCTGGTTTGGCTGCGCCTGTTGCCCGCCGAATATCGCCCGCGTGCTAACCTCAATTGGCCACTACATCTATACACCGCGTCAGGACGCGCTGTATATCAATATGTACGTGGGCAATAGCATGGAGGTCCCTGTTGTAAACGGCTCGCTTAAACTGCGTATTAGCGGAGATTACCCATGGCATGAGCAGGTAAAAATCACCATCGAATCACCGCGGTCGGTTTATCACACTCTGGCTCTGCGCCTGCCAGACTGGTGCTCCGCGCCGCAGGTTTTGTTGAATGGTCAGCCGGTTGAGCAGGATATTCGCAAAGGCTATTTGCACATCAGTCGAACCTGGCAGGAAGGCGATACGCTCAGTTTGACCCTGCCAATGCCGGTGCGTCGGGTATACGGAAATCCATTAGTGCGTCATGTTGCCGGTAAGGTCGCTATTCAGCGTGGACCACTGGTATATTGCCTGGAGCAGGCCGACAACGGCGAGGAATTGCATAATCTGTGGTTGCCAAAAGAGAGTGAGTTCAGAGTATTCGAAGGTAAGGGATTGTTCAGCCATAAAATGTTAATTCAGGCTGAAGGTGTGAAGCAAAGTGCAGCCGATGCAGCACAACAATCGTTGTGGCACTACGATGTTTCCCCAACTTCGCGTCAGGCGCATACATTGACGTTTATTCCGTGGTTTAGCTGGGCAAACCGTGGTGAAGGCGAAATGCGTATCTGGATAAACGAGCAGTAATAATAAGGCGGATGGCGGCGGTTAGCCCCCATCCGTCAATGTCTCATGAAAAGATTGCCCTCCTCCCTGAGGACAAACGGGTGAGAATCAGAAACGCCAGGTCAGACCGGACATAAAGGTAAAGCTGTCATCGCGATCAACCATCGGGCTATTTTTAATGTCATCCGGCAGCGCGCTATAATTGGCGCTTGCCAGCAGCGTCAGGTTAGTGGTCAATGCGTATTTAGCGGACAGGCCAACATACGGTGTCCAGCTATCGCCTGGGGAATAGCTTGATAAGCCACTACGACGGGACTCATTACCCGATATGCCGTAGTAGTATTCATTGAAGTTTTCGTCATAGTAGAGCACGCCAATCGATGGCGTCAGCGTCAGCTTGCCCATCGGCATTGGACGGAACAGTGAAACTTCCCCTACCCAGCCATTACTGTTGTCCAGCACATCCGCAGCGGCGGAGACTTTCACGCTACCCCATCTTTCATGGTGATACCACGCGGCACCCGCCATTGCAGTTGCGTCACGCTTATCCAGCTTTTTCATCGCATGATCGTCATTATCGCCGGGATCAAACTCAAGCGGCATATAAGAGGCAGTAATACTAAATTCATTACTTTCACTCTTAGACAAAATATAACCTAGCGTTGTTTGCCTAAAATAAAATGATTCACTTTCGTAACTGACTAGCGGTACTGCGTGAACATTATCATTATACCCGCGATAAGGTGATTCATTATATACAGCACCAGCGCCAATTGAAAACTCTGCGGCAGTTGCACTCGTCATAAAAGAAAAGGCGAGCAGCGCCACAATATTGTGTTTAATTAACATGCCAACATTCCATTTTAAAATAAGCTACAAAACCGGTGCATAATAATGCTTACAATTTCATCGGTGCAAGGTTCATATTTATATAGTAATATATAAAAAATTATATATATTGGGCTTGGCGATGAATAAATTACAACTTAAACACCGGGAGCTGAAGATTATTTCGGTAATCGCTGCCAGTGAAAATATCAGTCATGCCGCGACTGTTCTCGGCATCGCACAGGCCAACGTCAGTAAATATCTTGCTGATTTTGAATCAAAAGTTGGATTAAAGGTGTTTGACCGCACCACCCGGCAACTGACCCTCACGCCGTTTGGTATAGCGTTACTTCCTTACATCAATGACATGTTAGACAGAAACGAGCAGTTAAATAATTTCATTGCTGATTATAAGCACGAGAAACGTGGAAAAGTAACGGTATATGCACCAACCGGAATTATCGCTTACTTATCGCAACATGTTATTGCAAAAATTATGGATATTGGCGATATCAGTCTGGTGCTAAAAACCTATAACCTGGAACGTAAAGCCTTTTATGAAGGAGTCGAATTTCCTGATGACTGTGATGTTTTAATTACTTATGCACATCCAAAAGATGAATCTTTGGTCGCCAGTTTTATTACCAAATATGTAGTTACCGCTTTCGCCAGTAATCAATATCTGGCCCAACATCCCATCAGCACTCCTGAAGAACTTGAGCATCACTCCTGTATTCTGATTGATTCCATGATGATTGATGATGCTAACATTTGGCGATTCTCCTCCCCCGGAGGTAAAGAGATGCATGACTATCGCGTAACGGGTAATTATGTTTGCGACAATACGCAATCTGCGCTGTCGTTGGCGCGAAACCATCTGGGCATTGTTTTTGCACCCAAGGCGAGCGTACAAAAAGAAAGTCAGCCTAACGGGCTGGTTCCGTGTTTCTCCGGACAGCATGAATGGTGGCTGGATCTGGTGGCGATTTTCCGCAAACGTGAATATCAGCCATGGCGGGTACAGTTTATTCTTGATGAGATGTTGGCGGAGATTCGCCGGCAACTTGCTCAGTCGCTGGATCAGCAGACTGAGCAAGCAAAATAGCCTGAGTTTAATGATCGAGATACAGGTAATGCACCCAACTGGTCATGCGCAACAAAACTTTGCGCATGACGGACACATGTTCGAAGTGGTCAGAATAAACCGCGACCTGCGCGTAGATCCCATCAGGTAACGCGCTAACCTCCGCATTATCATTCAGATCAATCGTGGCGATTACCCCTTCCGAACCGGGCGTAGAATTTAAGGATTGCAGCGCTCCATTCGACTGGTATGTCCCGCCCGGCACTGCCGGACTAATTGCAGCCAGTTTACCGCTGAATACCTTACCCGGCAGCGCGTTAAATACCACTTCCGCTTCATCGCCAGGTTCCAGACGCAGCAGCGAGTTCTGACGGAACTGGGCGATAATTTGCCTTTTTTGATCCGGGATGAATACCATCACCGGACGCATCGGCAGCGCGGCGGCATAGGTTCCCGGGCGCATCAGCACCTGCGTCACATAGCCATCGCTGGGCGCGCGAACCACCGTCTGGTCCAGGTTGAACTCCGCTTCGGCTAACTGCGCTTTCAGGCTGGCAATTTGCGAATTCTCGCCCAGTATCAGGCTGTCTAACTGACTCTGGATTTGCTGCTGCTCCGCGACGGAAGATTTCACCGACGCTTCCTGCGCCAGATAGTTTTGCCGCGCCGCATCAATATCGCGTTCAGAAAAAGGATTCACCTTCGCCTGACTACCCTGCGCATAGCGCTGGTAATCTTTTGCCAGTTTGTCACGCGTGGCCTTTGCCCGCTGCGTGTTGGCTTTCATTTCGTCTAACTGCGCAACCAGAGCCTGCTCTTTATGCTGTGCGGTGACAATATCAGCTTTCAGGCGATCGACCCGTGCCTGATAACGCCCTGGATTAAGCTTAAACAGAACCTCGCCTTTTTTGATTAGCGTATTCTTCTTATCCGTCACTTCTGTCACTACACCCGTTACCTGCGGCACCACGGGAATAGAAATGACCGCCTTTTGTGCCTTAAATGTATACGGATGGTTATAATTCATCAGTAATATAAGCCCGCAAACAATGAATATACCGCCTAATGCTGCGGTAGGAACTGTCCATTTATTTACAGGAATTTTAAAAACTTTAAATATTGACCATGCACACGCCACATAGGTCAGAACAATTAGTAAATCCATCGATATTACTCCGCCGGAGAGGTCTTGGCCTCACCCAGTTTCTTTTCCAGATCCGCAACCCTTGCCTGAAGCTGGATCAGGGAAGAATCCGCGCTCTGCATACCCCATCCGCGCTCCGGACGATAAAGCGTTGCCCAGATCCATAAAAAGGGCCAAATAACATGTAAGGTAAACAAACTAACCCAACCCGCAACATGTATTGCGTCGGCATGAGGATGGTTACGTTTCTTTGCAATTAGATAGGGAATATCATGCAGAATAATAATCCCGTAAAAAATGACCAGGAATACAAAAATAAGCACTCCTAATGCAAAATAATTAAGGAACATATTTGCCTCAGGGATTTAAATTAAGAAATTCAGATGCAATTTGATTTAAACAATAGAGTTGATAATAGTATTGGAATGACCAGACTGGATGCAATTTTCTTATTTATATAACGATATATGGGTTTCTATATAACTGCAGAATAAAGATATGCCCGGTGCAAAACCGGGCAATCAGTGACGTGAAATTAAAACAGCCCCAGTGGTTTATCAGAGTAGCTCACCAACAGGCACTTGGTTTGCTGATAATGTTCAAGCATCATCTTATGCGTCTCGCGCCCGATGCCCGACTGCTTATAGCCACCAAACGCCGCATGTGCCGGATACGCATGGTAACAGTTGGTCCAAACTCGCCCCGCCTGAATCCCACGTCCCATTTTGTACGCCAGATTTCCATTACGACTCCAGACACCAGCGCCAAGCCCATATTGGGTGTCATTAGCGATTTCCAGCGCCTCTTCCATGGTTTTAAACGTTGTGACAGCCAGCACCGGCCCGAAGATCTCCTCCTGGAAAACCCGCATGTTGTTCTTACCAAACAGAATGGTTGGTTCGAGGTAGTACCCCTCTTTTAACTCGCCATCCAGCTGCTTGCGCCGCCCGCCGGTGAGAACATCTGCTCCTTCTTTCTTACCAATGTCGATGTAATTCAGAATAGTTTCCAGTTGACCATGCGACACCTGCGCGCCCATTTGCGTCACGCTGTCTAACGGGTTGCCGCTACGGATACTTTCCACCCGACGAATGGCTCTTTCCATAAAACGTTCATAAATGGATTCCTGAACCAGCGCACGACTCGGACAGGTACACACTTCGCCCTGGTTGAAGGCAAACAATGCAAAACCTTCCAGCGCTTTGTCAAAGAACGCATCTTCTTCATCCATCACGTCCGCGAAGAAGATATTGGGTGATTTCCCGCCCAGTTCCAGCGTGACAGGAATAATGTTCTGCGTGGCGTACTGCATGATCTGCTGCCCAACTTCCGTTGAGCCGGTAAACGCCACTTTCGCAATACGTTTTGACGTCGCCAGATACTCACCGATCTCCCCACCCGCGCCGTTTACCACGTTCACCACGCCAGGCGGGAGCAGATCGCCGATGACTTCCATCAGCAACAGTACGGACAGCGGCGTCAGGCGCGCGGGTTTAAGCACCACGCAGTTACCCGCCGCCAGCGCGGGTGCCATCTTCCAGCTGGCCATCAGCAGCGGGAAGTTCCACGGGATAATTTGCCCTACCACGCCAAGAGGTTCATGGAAGTGATAAGCCACGGTTTCGCTATCAACCTCGCTGATTCCCCCTTCCTGCGCACGAATACAGGAGGCAAAATAGCGGAAATGGTCAATTGCCAGCGGCACATCGGCCGCGCTGGTTTCGCGGATGGGTTTACCGTTATCCCAGGTTTCAGCCGTTGCCAGCAGCTCCAGATTTTGCTCCATACGATCGGCAATTTTGAACAAAATCGCCGCCCTGTCCTGCACGGAAGTCTGCGCCCATTTATCTTTTACTTTATGCGCGGCATCCAGTGCCAGATCGATGTCCTTTTTGCCGGAAGAGGCCACTTCGCACAGTAATTGCCCGGTTACCGGCGTCAGGTTTTGGTAATACTCGCCGTCCACCGGGGCAACCCAGTCACCACCGATAAAGTTATCGTATCGGGCTTTTAACTTCAGGGGGTAACCATACTCGCCGGGGTAAATACGCGTTGAAGGGGGGTTATTGGTCATGACCGTCTCCTTGCTGTAGGGGTACTACAAGGGTAGACGGGACTGGCGAATTATTCGCCAGCCTTTTACTGCTTTACGACAGGTATCACGAATTACATGGCAGCACGATAAATCGCCATGATTTCTTCATGTGTCGCCTGAATCGGGTTAGTGAAACCACAGGCATCTTTCAGGGCATTAGTCGCCAGAACGGCAAAATCTTCTTCCTTCACGTTCAGCTCACGCAGACCGGCCGGAATATTCACTTTCTGCGCCAGTTCGCGGATCGCCGCGATGCAGGCTTCTGCCCCTTGCTCTTCGCTCAGACCAGCAACGTTCACACCCATTGCCGAGGCGCAATCGCTCAGGCGGGCGGCAGCAACTTTACTATTAAATACCTGTACATGCGGCAGCAGTACGGCATTACATACTCCGTGTGGCAGATCGTAGAAGCCACCCAGCTGGTGCGCCATTGCATGCACGTAGCCAAGAGAGGCATTGTTAAAGGCCATACCTGCGAGGAACTGCGCATAGGCCATGGCTTCGCGCGCCTGAGCATTACTGCCCTCTTCAACGGCGACCGGCAGGTTTTGCGCAATCATGGTGACCGCTTTCAGCGCACATGCATCGGTAATCGGCGTGGCAGCAATCGACACGTAGGCTTCGATAGCGTGGGTTAACGCATCCATACCGGTAGCCGCCGTCAGAGACTTCGGCATGCCGACCATCAGCGAGGAGTCGTTAACCGACAGCAGCGGCGTAACGTGCTTATCGACAATCGCCATTTTAATGTGGCGTACTTCATCGGTGATGATGCAGAAGCGGGTCATTTCAGATGCCGTACCCGCCGTGGTGTTGATGGCGATCATCGGCAGCTGCGGTTTTGCAGAACGGTCTACACCTTCGTAATCGCGAATATCCCCACCATTAGCCGCCACCAGCGCAATACCTTTTGCACAATCGTGTGGAGAACCGCCACCGAGAGAAATAACGCTATCACAGTCGTTTTCAGTCAACATTTGCAGGCCAGCGGCAACGTTGCTGGTTGTGGGATTAGGATGCGTACCATCGTAAATTACGCTGAAAATATCACGTTCCTGTAATGCCTTTTGAATCTCGCCAGCCATACCTAATTTCGTCAGCATGGCATCCGTGACAATCAGCGTACGGCGAAAACCATATTCCGCCATTGTATTCATTGCGTCTTTTAATGAATCAGCGCCGATTACATTCACGGAAGGAATAAAAAATGTTGAAGCAGCCATTGTACGATCCTTAATTACTCTAAAAGAGTCAGGAAGCATACGAGTGAAATATCCAACAGAATATGATCATGGTTGTTATTTTAATAACAACCACAATTAAAAAGCACATTAGGTTCATAATCTAATGTGCTTATTTCAATCAATATCTATTTTGTATTAATTCATTTAATTCCTGAATTAATTGTTTCATTACTTTTCGGGGAACAGCAATGCATCGCGTAATAAATGATCATTTCCCCGACGGCGAGTAAAACCAATGCGATCAAAATATTCCAGAATCTGAATAGCCAATTTGCGCCCGATGTTAAGCCTGTCGCGAAAATCAGCGGCACATGTCGATCCCCTTTCCTGATCCAGTTCGCGGATCATATTGGCAAAGGCCACTATCCGATCGTTACGGTAATAACGATCTTTCACGATCGCGGTGATGATGCCTTGCTGCGCCGCTTGTCGTAACACCACACGCATCATTTGCTCATCCGTGCCCGTCTGTTTTGCCAGGTCGCGCACCCACCACGGCTCATCGCCAAAAAGCGGTTCTGCTTTTTGCCAGATAGCCTGCTGCTCATCGCTGAAACCGGCCTTGTGATCGGGCAAATGCAGCCAGCCATGATGACTATGGATGACGCCGCTCTCGCGCATCTTTTCAATCAGCAGCAGGACCAGCGCTTCATCTTCCATCGGCAAAGCCATCCGGCGCAGGCGTTCGCGCCCAGGTCCAGGCTCATCGCGGTGCTGGTCGTGGTAAGTCGCCAGCGTATCGAGGATTTTGCGCTGCCAGCGCGCTGCAACAGTGGCATCCAACAGACTGTATCCTGCCTGAATAAAACCATGCTGCTCGATCAACGGACGCATGCCGTTACCGTTGAGCTGACGCGCCCAGGCGAAGTCGGGAATATTTACCGCTCCACGCGTCAGATGCAACGCCAGAGCGTCACCATCACTCTGTGCGTTTTCCAACGCCGACAGCCACTGCAAATATTCCGGCTTACGCTTCCCGCGACGCGGCGGATTGAGCGTGACCACGCGCGCACCTGCCAGCGTCGTGCGAGCCGAAATATCGCGCAGCACCAGACGATCGTTATCGGCGAGCCAGAGCGGCGTATCAAACACCAGTTCCGCCAGCGTCCCTTCAAGCAGCGAGATTCTCCCGGTAACGTGGCTGGCAGCGTGGTGAATATGCAACGGTTGCCACTGCATCAGCGGCGCGGCATGTTCTAAAGAGACAATCACGCGGGTAAACGCCTCTGGCGGCGCATCAGCAAGCAGCCAGTCGCCGCGGTTAAGTTCTTCTTTTTGCGCATCACCGGCAATATTTAGCGCAATACGTTGTCCCGCCTGCGCGCGATCGGTGGCCTGATTTTGTGCATGCAGGCTACGTACGCGCATCGGTTTGTTGACGCCCGTGAGCCACAGTGTGTCACCGACATTCACTTCACCGCTGAGCGCCGTCCCGGTCACCACCAGTCCCGCGCCTTTGACCGTAAAGGCACGGTCAATCGCCAGGCGAAAGCTGTGATCGCGGGCATGCTCGCGCGACGTTAATTGCAGCAAATGTTCGCGCAGTTCCTCGATGCCACGGCCTTCACTGGCGGCAGTGACGAAAAGCACCGACTCCGCGAAACCATAATTCCCCAGCGTGGCCTTAATCTCCGCACGCACCTCTTCAATTCTTGCTTCGTCCACGCGGTCGGCTTTCGTAAGCGCCACGGTGATCTGCGGATTACCCGTCAGTTGCAGAATTTGCAAATGCTCACGCGTTTGCGCCATCACGCCGTCATCACACGCCACCACCAGCAGCGCGTGATCAATCCCACCAACACCCGCCAGCATGTTAGACAGAAACTTTTCGTGTCCGGGTACATCGATAAATCCCAGTATCCGCCCGTCCGGCTGCGGCCAGTAGGCATAGCCGAGATCGATGGTCATACCGCGCTTTTTTTCTTCCGGCAGACGGTCGGCATTCACGCCGGTAATCGCCTGTAATAACGTTGTTTTTCCGTGGTCAACGTGTCCGGCGGTTGCAATAATCATTTCAGCATCATCTCCATAAACCGGGTCTCGTCTTCAAGGCAGCGCAGATCCAGCCACATGCGGCCATCATAAATCCGGCCAATGATCGGCACGGGCAGTGCACGCCAACGGGCGGCCAGTGCTTCGAGGCGGCTACCGCGTCCGTCATGGGGGGTAAAGGTTAATGCCGCGCTGGGCAGCCTATCAACCGGTAGCGAGCCGCTGCCAATTTGCGACAGGCAAGGCATGACGTTCAGGGCGAATTCGTCACCGTAATGCTCGGCAAGCCGTGCCTTTAAGTGTTGGGCCTGCGCGTGGACAGCCTCCTGCGAGCGAGTGAGCTGGCGTAACGTCGGCAACTTCTGCGCCAGCGCTTCCGGGTGCAGGTAGAGTCGCAGCGTCGCTTCCAGCGCAGCCAGTGTCATTTTATCAGCCCGTAATGCGCGTTTCAGCGGATGGCTCTGTAAGCGAGCGATCATCTCTTTTTTACCGACGATAATCCCGGCCTGCGGCCCGCCCAGTAATTTATCGCCAGAGAAGCTCACCAGACTGACGCCAGCGGCAATCAGCTGTTGCGGCATCGGCTCCTGCGGTAATCCATACTGGCTGAGATCGACCAGTGAGCCGCTGCCGAGATCCGCCACCACCGGCACATCCAGTTCCTTGCCAATAGCGGCCAGCTCAGCCTCATCCACCGACTTCGTAAAGCCTTCAATGCTGTAATTACTGGTATGGACTTTCATCAGCAGAGCGGTATTTTCATTCACCGCCTGACGGTAATCTTTCGCATGGGTCCGGTTGGTGGTACCGACTTCGCGCAGAACACATCCGGCCTGGCACATCACGTCCGGAATACGAAACGCGCCGCCAATTTCCACCAGCTCACCGCGCGAAACGACCACCTCTTTGCCGTTGGCCGTGGCGGCCAGCATCAGTAAAACCGCTGCCGCATTGTTATTGACGATACAGGCGTCCTCCGCTCCCGTCAGACGGCAGAGTAAATCCGCCAGCGCCCGATCCCGATGTCCACGTCCGGCATCATCCAGGCTGTATTCCAGCGTCACTGGCGTGCGCATGGCTTGCACCACCGCCTCGATCGCTTCTTCGGCCTGCGACGCTCGCCCAAGGTTGGTATGCAGCACCGTTCCGGTCAGGTTAATCACCGGACGCAGCGCGCTTTGCGATTCTCGTTCCAGCCGGGCGCTGGCTTCTTGCGCCCAGTCCTCACACCATGCCGGGAGCGCGTGCGTGTCGCGAATCGTATCTCTGGCTTCGTCAAGCATATGACGCAGCAGGTCAACCACCCGGGTATGACCGTGAGATTCACGTAAGGCTGGGAAGGCGCTATCGCGCAATAAACGATCGATAGCTGGAAGCTGGCTGTAGAGTGAACGCATGTCGGTTGTCATGAAAGGGCCTGGCTGTTGGTGGCCCTCTCCACCGCGGAGAGGGCTATCGATATAGGAAGGATTGTACCGTGACTTTGCTCAGGCAGGTATTATCTGCATCAAGCCTTTGGCGGTTCTGTGCGGGCAAAACTTTCGCGTTGAAAAAGCGTTTCCACCAGTTTGACCAGACGTGGGCGGTCCACACACCAGCCGGGCGCGACCCGACGGAAATTGAGATAACCGACGGCACAGGCAATCGCGATGGTAGCCAGGTTAACCGTATCCGTTTTCAGCGTACCGTCCGCCAGATAGCCTTCCAGCATATCCAGACTGCGGGTGATCTTCTCCCGCTGGCGTAACAATTCAGTTTCTGACTGCTGCGCGGCGGGGCGAGCCTGCTCGCGCACCGAGACTAATCCCGCATCCATAATACCGTCGGCCAGCGCTTCCAGTTGACGAACTTTGAGTGCCGCTAACGGTTCACCCGGTAGCATGGCTGGCGCAATATCCAGCAACTCTATGTATTCTGCGATGATCGGAGAGTCAAACCAGTACTCACCCTCATCGGTGACCAACGCGGGTACTTTTCCTAGCGGGTTATAACGCGCCACGCCGCTATCCGCGCTATAGGGAAGTTCATTCACAAATTCGAAGGTGATGCCCTTTTCCAGTAACAGAATAGAAATTTTACGCACAAAAGGGCTGGTATAGCTGCCAATGAGTTTCATGCCGGGTCCTTTTTGCCAACAAAAATATCAGTATGGCTCAGGTCACCGTAATTGGCAGGTGATGACGATCTCAATGATCCAAATAAAGGTAATGCATCCAACTGGTCATGCGCAGCAGCACTTTACGCATCACTGAAACGTGAGCGAAATGGTCGGAATAGACCGCCACCTGAGCATAGATACCGTCCGGCAGCGCATCCACATCGGCATTAGGATCCAACTCAATCGTAGCCAGCACGCCATCGGTACCCGGCACCACCGTTAAGGACTGTAATGCCCCCTGCGCCTGATAAGAACCGCCCGGCACAACCGGAAGAATGGAGGTCAACTTACCGGAGAAAACCTGACCAGGCAGCGCGTTGAAGACCACTTCCGCTTCATCACCCGGTTTAAGACGCAGCAACGAGTTCTGGCGGAATTGCGCCACAATTTGCCGTTTCTGTTCCGGAATAAATACCATCACCGGGCGCAGAGGTAGTGCGGCGGCGTAGGTCCCGGGCCGAATAAGCACCTGCGTAACATAGCCGTTGCTGGGGGCACGGACGATAGTCTGCTCAAGATTGTATTTGGCTTCAGCGAGCTGAGCGCGCAGAGACGCAACCTGAGATTGCTCCCCGTTGACCATACTGTCTAACTGACTCTGAATCTGCGTCTGTTCGGCAACGGAACCTTTTACCAGCGCGTCCTGTGCCAGATAGTTCTGCCGGGCGTTGTCGATATCGCTTTCAGAGAAGGGATTAACCTTCGCCTGGCTGCCCTTCAAATAGCGTTGATAATCTTTATACAGACGATCGCGTTCAGCGGAAACGCGGGTAGTATTGGCGACGGCTTCAGAAAGTTGGGCTTTCAGATTGTCGATGTTGTGTGTGGCGGTAACAAGATCAGCCTGCAGTCTGTCAACACGTGCCTGATAGCGGCCTGGATCGAGTTTAAATAACACTTCGCCTTTTTTAATCAACTGATTATTTTTATCCGTTACCTCACTAACAATTCCTGTGACTTGCGGAGTGATCGGAATTGAAATAACCGCTTTTTGCGCCGTAAAGGTATACGGGTGGTTATAGTTCATTAATAAGATCAGTCCCGCAACAATGAATACCCCACCTAATGCAGCAGTAGCGAGCGTCCATTGGTTTACCGGAATACGGAATATTTTAAAGATGGCCCAGGCAAAGGCCACATAGGTCAGGACTATCAACAAATCCATGATTAAATCTCCGGAAAGGTGGAGTTATCTGTTTTCTTCTCCCCATCCAGTCTTTTTTCCAACTGGGTGATGCGCTCTGCCAGTGCGGCAATCTCGGGGTCTGGGTCCTTTCCGTTCGACATGATGTGTGATTGCATGCCCCACCCCCGTTCAGGCTGGTAGAGCGTCGCCCAAATCCACAGGAACGGCCATATTGCATGGAGTGTAAACAGGCTAATCCAACCCGCCGTATGAATGGCATCAGCATGAGGATGGTTGCGTTTTTTAGCCATATTATAGGGAATATCGTGAATGGCGATGATTCCGTAAAACAGAACCAGAAAGACGAAGATCAGCACGCCCAGTGCGAAATAATTTAGAAACATACCTGCCTCGAATTCACGCTAATTAGAGTTTTTTTATGCCGGCAGCCGCATGCACCCAGGCTGATGTTTTGAACATAACTGCAGTTTGGGGTTTTCGCCATACCACAAAATAAATATTTTTTCTGGTGAGAAGTTGCTTTCTTTTGCAATAAAAATATCGGGGGGTAGAACCTGCTGTAGATCACATCCGAGCAAATGCAGATGAAAATACTTTGCGATCTGCATCACAAAGATTCAACAAACAGCAAAGGATAAAATGTGAATCAGTTCACATTTACCCCCCATTTTTGGCGAATTCTGATCCAGTGATGTTTTTTTGTACCGATATTTTGTGATTAAGATCACATTAACTAACGCCATACACCCTATATTTACGTGACGAATATCACATAAAAGGTCGTCGACTGGACAGTTGAACGATTCAGTGCCAGATTTCGCAGTATCTACAGGGTCCGGCTACCTCCTGCCGCTACATTAACAAACCTCGGGCTTTCAGCCTGCGCGATAGCAAACATAAGAAGGGGTGTTTTTATGTCATCCGATATTAAGATCAAGGTGCAAAGCTTTGGTCGATTCCTCAGCAACATGGTGATGCCAAATATCGGCGCGTTTATCGCGTGGGGTATTATCACCGCATTATTCATTCCGACAGGGTGGTTGCCGAACGAAACGCTGGCGAAGCTTGTCGGTCCTATGATCACTTATCTGCTGCCGCTGCTGATCGGTTATACCGGTGGTAAGCTGGTTGGCGGCGAACGTGGCGGCGTGGTTGGTGCTATCACCACCATGGGCGTTATCGTCGGTGCAGATATGCCAATGTTCCTCGGCGCGATGATCGCAGGTCCGCTGGGCGGCTGGGCTATTAAACATTTCGACAACTGGGTAGACGGTAAGATCAAGTCCGGTTTTGAGATGCTGGTGAATAACTTCTCCGCAGGCATCATCGGGATGATCCTCGCCATTCTGGCATTCCTTGGCATTGGCCCATTGGTTGAAGCACTGTCCAAAATCCTGGCGGCAGGCGTTAACTTCATGGTTGTCCATGACATGCTGCCGCTGGCGTCTATCTTCGTTGAACCGGCGAAAATCCTGTTCCTCAACAACGCCATCAACCACGGTATTTTCTCACCGCTGGGTATTCAGCAGTCCCATGAGATGGGCAAATCCATCTTCTTCCTGATTGAAGCTAACCCGGGTCCGGGTATGGGCGTTCTGCTGGCATACATGTTCTTCGGTCGCGGCAGCGCTAAGCAGTCTGCGGGCGGCGCGGCAATCATTCACTTCCTGGGTGGTATCCACGAAATTTACTTCCCGTACGTGCTGATGAACCCACGTCTGATCCTGGCCGTTATCCTCGGCGGTATGACTGGCGTATTTACCCTGACTATCCTGAACGGCGGTCTGGTTTCTCCGGCCTCTCCGGGTTCTATCCTGGCCGTGCTGGCCATGACGCCGAAGGGCGCTTACTTCGCTAACATCGCTGCTATCTGTGCTGCTATGGCAGTCTCCTTTGTGGTTTCAGCCATTCTGCTAAAAACCAGCAAAGTGAAAGAAGATGATGACATTGATGCCGCAACCCGTCGTATGCACGACATGAAAGCGGAATCCAAAGGCGCATCTCCGCTGGCGGCTGGCGACGTGACCAACGACCTGAGCCATGTGCGTAAAATCATTGTTGCCTGCGATGCCGGTATGGGTTCCAGCGCCATGGGTGCGGGCGTACTGCGTAAGAAAGTGCAGGATGCAGGTCTGTCTCAGATTTCCGTCACTAACAGCGCGATTAACAATCTGCCGCCGGATGTGGATCTGGTCATTACCCACCGTGACCTGACCGAACGCGCGATGCGCCAGGTGCCTCAGGCACAGCACATTTCGCTGACCAACTTCCTCGACAGTGGCCTGTACTCCAACCTGACCGAACGTCTGGTCGCTGCACAGCGCCACAACGTGAACGAAGAGAAAGTCCGCGATCACCTGAAAGACAGCTTTGAAGAGGGTGATACTCACCTGTTCAAACTGGGTGCGGAGAATATCTTCCTCGGTCGTAAAGCCACTAACAAAGAGGAAGCAATTCGCTTTGCTGGTGAGCAACTGGTGAAAGGCGGTTACGTTGAGCCAGAATACGTCGAGGCGATGCTGGACCGCGAAAAACTGACTCCGACTTACCTCGGCGAGTCCATTGCAGTACCGCACGGAACGGTTGAAGCCAAAGACCGTGTGCTGAAAACCGGTGTGGTGTTCTGCCAGTACCCGGAAGGCGTTCGCTTCGGTGAAGAAGAAGACGATATTGCCCGCCTGGTGATTGGTATCGCAGCACGTAACAACGAGCACATCCAGGTGATTACCAGCCTGACCAACGCGCTGGATGACGAATCCGTGATCGAACGTCTGGCCCATACCACCAGCGTGGATGAAGTTCTGGAGCTGCTGGCGGGTAAAAAAGCTTAACGGTTAAGTATCTCCAAAATAGTTCGAGCTGCAGGAAGGCGGCAACGCAGTGAATCCCCAGGAGCGTACATAAGTACGTGACTGGGGTGAGCGAGGAGAGCCAACGCATCTGCAGTTCGAAATATGAAGGCGATATCCTCTCCCTTGTGGAGAGGGTTAGGTTGAGGGAAAAGCCTCACCCCAGCCCTCTTGGGTAAAAACATTGATGAAGGTTAATACTATGAAAGCATTACATTTTGGCGCAGGTAATATCGGTCGTGGCTTTATCGGCAAACTGCTGGCGGACGCGGGGATACAGCTGACGTTCGCGGATGTAAATCAGGTCGTGCTCGATGCCCTGAATGCCCGTCATAGCTATCAGGTTCATGTCGTAGGTGAAAACGAACAGGTTGATACCGTCTCCGGCGTCAACGCCGTGAGCAGCATCGGCGATGATGTCGTCGACCTGATTGCCCATGTAGATTTAGTCACTACCGCCGTCGGTCCGGTCGTGCTTGAGCGTATCGCTCCGGCCATCGCCAAAGGGCTGGTTAAACGCAAGGCACAGGGCATAGCTACTCCGCTGAATATCATCGCCTGTGAAAACATGGTGCGCGGAACGACCCAGTTGAAAGGCCATGTAATGAACGCGCTGGCAGATGAAGACAAAGCCTGGGTTGAAGAACATGTTGGCTTCGTCGATTCCGCCGTGGACCGCATTGTTCCGCCTTCGGCTTCAGCAACCAATGACCCGCTGGAAGTTACCGTAGAAACCTTCAGTGAGTGGATTGTCGACAAAACACAGTTCAAAGGTGAACTACCAAATATCCCAGGAATGGAATTAACTGATAACCTAATGGCATTTGTCGAACGTAAACTCTTCACGCTGAACACCGGGCATGCTATAACCGCGTACCTCGGAAAATTGACCGGTCATCAGACCATCCGTGACGCGATTCTCGACGAGAAAATCCGCGCAGTGGTAAAAGGTGCGATGGAAGAGAGCGGCGCGGTACTGATCAAACGCTATGGTTTTGATGCAGCAAAACATGCGGCATACATTCAGAAAATCCTCGGCCGCTTTGAAAACCCGTATCTGAAAGATGACGTTGAGCGCGTGGGTCGTCAGCCGCTGCGTAAGCTGAGCGCGGGAGATCGTCTGATTAAACCGCTGCTGGGTACGCTGGAGTATGGTTTGCCGCATGCGAATCTGGTTATCGGTATTGCGGCAGCGATGCACTATCGCAGCGAAGAAGATCCGCAGGCACAGGAACTGGCCGCGCTGATTGACGAAAAAGGTCCGCAGGCCGCGCTGGCGCAAGTTTCCGGGCTGGATGCCAACAGCGATGTCGTGCTTGAGGCTGTTAACGCGTATAACGCAAAGAAATGATGCAGGACCTGGCGCAGGATATCCTGCGCCTGAATAATAGATTGTCAGATATGCAGGCAATAATGGAACAAACGCAGGCCTTTGAAAATCGTGTGCTTGAGCGTCTGAATGCTGGCAAAACCGTACGCAGCTTCCTCATCACCGCCGTAGAACTGCTCACCGAGGCGGTGAATATTCTTGTGCTTCAGGTATTTCGCAAAGACGACTATGCGGTGAAATATGCTGTAGAACCACTGCTTGACGGCGACGGTCCGCTGGGCGATCTTTCCGTTCGCCTGAAGCTCATCTACGGTCTGGGCGTGCTCAGCCGACCGGAGTATGAAGACGCCGAGCTTCTGATGGCGCTGCGGGAAGAGTTAAACCATGACGGCAATGAATATGCGTTCACCGACGATGAAATTCTTGGTCCGTTTGGCGAACTCCACTGCGTGACGGCACTCCCGCCGCCACCGCAGTTTGATACCTCAGACTCAGGTCTGCACGCGATGCAGATCCAGCGCTACCAGCAGATGGTGCGCTCCACGATGGTACTTTCCCTGACCGAGCTGATTTCTAAAATCAGCTTAAAAAAAGCCTTTCAAAAATAAGACGATGCTTGCTTATTTCTCTTCCTGCTGCGGTCGATAAAGCTGCCGATAGTACGCCAGACGTTGCAGATACAACTGCGCATTCTCCTGCGGTATTTCAGAAGGGACAACGTTGCGTGGCGGTGTTTTATTCAGATACTCGCGAAAAGCCTGGCTTGAAGCCATAAAATCGACCGTCTTATCAATTAGAGCCGAAACGTTCTCACCTATTTTCGCCATAATCTTCCCTCCTCCATGTATTAACCGCGCTCAGCCTGCGCGGTTGATCATTTAAGTTTAGGATCGGTTTGGCAATTACATTAAGGAAAACGTGCTTCACTATGAACCCGCCAACAAAATGCACCATGGTCGATCTTATCGCTTAAAATTCCTTATTAATCAAAATAGTAATATTTTCATTAGCTGAATAATACTTGCAACATTTGATTATTTATCTTCGATTAGTTGTGAATAATCCCGCTCTGCGCGCATACTATAGGATATTCATCCTATTTTTATCAGAAGCTATCCTATGAAAGAAGTCGAAAAAAACGAAATTAAACGCCTGAGCGATCGTCTGGACGCTATCCGCCACCAGCAGGCCGACCTGTCTCTGGTTGAAGCCGCCGACAAATATGCCGAGCTAGAGCAAGAGAAAGAAACTCTGGAAAACGAGATTGCGCGTCTGCGTGAAGTCCATGGTCAGAAGCTGAGCAAAGAAGCGCAAAAACTGACGAAACTCCCTTTCCGTCGTACCATCACCAAAAAAGAACAGGCCGACATGGGCAAGCTGAAGAAGAGCGTGCGCGGCCTGATTGTCGTTCACCCGATGACCGAGCTTGGCCGTGAAATGGGCCTGAAAGAGATGACGGGCTTCGCGAAGAGCGAGTTCTGATCTCCCACCGGGCAACATCCGCTTGCCCGGTCCTTCACTTCCCCCTCGCAATTGGCCCTACCAATTTTAGCCAGATCATACCAGCACCTCACATTTCATTAAAATGTGCGTACAATACCGTTGCCAATAAGTAACATTTGATTAACCATTCATTGTCATTACCCCTACACAACAATATTGGCAGGGCCACTTTTACACATAATGTGACGAAGATTTGAGCAAAGACTCATTCCATTATGTCGGCGGCCCCCAGGAGACCTGCAATGAATCTCTGGCAACAGAACTACGACCCGGCCGGTAACATCTGGCTTTCCAGTCTGATCGCATCGCTCCCCATCCTGTTCTTTTTCTTCGCCCTGATTAAGCTCAAGCTGAAAGGCTACGTTGCGGCGTCATGGACGGTGGTGATCGCTTTGTCGGTCGCCCTGCTGTTTTACAAAATGCCGGTCGATCACGCTCTGGCATCCGTAGTGTACGGTTTCTTCTACGGTCTGTGGCCAATTGCCTGGATCATTATCGCCGCGGTATTCGTCTATAAAATCTCGGTGAAGACTGGGCAGTTCGACATTATCCGCTCCTCGATACTCTCGATTACCCCAGACCAGCGTCTGCAAATGTTGATTGTCGGTTTCTCCTTTGGGGCATTCCTCGAAGGGGCGGCAGGCTTCGGTGCTCCGGTAGCGATTACCGCCGCGCTGCTGGTTGGCCTTGGCTTTAACCCGCTGTATGCGGCAGGTTTGTGCTTGATCGTAAACACCGCTCCAGTCGCTTTTGGGGCAATGGGCATTCCGATTCTGGTTGCCGGTCAGGTTACCGGGCTGGACAGCTTCGAGATTGGCCAGATGGTGGGCCGTCAACTGCCGTTCCTGACCATTATCGTGCTGTTCTGGATTATGGCGATTATGGATGGCTGGCGTGGCGTGAAAGAAACCTGGCCTGCGGTGATGGTCGCTGGCGGCTCGTTTGCTATCGCGCAGTATCTCAGCTCTAACTTTATCGGACCGGAACTGCCGGACATCATCTCTTCTCTGGTTTCCCTGGTCTGTCTGACGCTGTTCCTGAAGCGCTGGCAGCCGGTACGCATCTTCCGCTTTGGTGATATGGGCGCTTCGCAGGTCGATATGGATCTGTCGCGCACCCGCTACACCGCCGGGCAAATCATCCGCGCCTGGTCGCCGTTCCTGTTCCTGACAGCTACCGTCACGCTGTGGAGCATACCGCCGTTCAAAGCGCTGTTTGCGCCAGGCGGCGCGATGTACCACTGGGTGGTCAATATTCCGGTTCCGTTCCTCGACAAGCTGGTTGCCCGTATGCCGCCGGTCGTACACGAAGCCACAGCCTACGCGGCGGTGTACAAATTTGACTGGTTCTCCGCGACCGGTACCGCAATACTGTTTGCCGCCCTGCTGTCCATCGTCTGGCTGAAGATGAAGCCGTCTGCTGCGCTTCAGACCTTTGGTAGCACGCTGAAAGATCTGGCGCTACCTATCTACTCCATCGGGATGGTGCTGGCATTCGCCTTTATCTCTAACTACTCCGGGCTTTCATCCACCCTGGCATTGGCCCTGGCGCACACCGGCAGCGCATTTACCTTCTTTTCGCCGTTCCTCGGCTGGCTGGGGGTATTCCTGACTGGATCCGACACCTCATCAAACGCACTGTTTGCCGCCCTACAGGCCACGGCCGCTCAGCAAATCGGCGTTTCGGATGTATTGATGGTGGCTGCAAATACCACCGGCGGCGTGACCGGAAAGATGATCTCTCCGCAATCTATCGCTATCGCCTGTGCGGCAGTGGGATTAGTGGGAAAAGAGTCTGACCTGTTCCGCTTTACCGTGAAGCACAGTCTGATTTTCACCTGCATGGTGGGTGTGATTACCACACTGCAGGCCTATGTCTTAACCTGGATGATTCCATGATAGTGATGCCCAGACGCTTGTCAGACGAGGTCGCATCTCGTGTGCGGGCGCTGATTGAAGAACAACAGCTGGAAGCGGGCATGAAGTTGCCCGCTGAGCGCCAGCTGGCCGTACAGCTTGGCGTGTCGCGCAATTCGCTACGCGAGGCGCTAGCAAAGCTGGTAAGTGAAGGCGTGCTGATTAGCCGTCGTGGCGGTGGGACGTTTATCCGCTGGCAGCATGAAGCGTGGTCCGAACAAAACATTGTTCAGCCACTGAAAAGCCTGATGGCGGATGACCCTGATTACAGCTTCGATATTCTCGAAGCCCGCCACGCCATCGAAGCCAGTACCGCCTGGCACGCAGCGATGCGTGCCACTGCTGCCGACAAAGAGAAGATCAGGCTCTGTTTCGAGGCCACACAAAGCGAAGATCCAGATCTCGCCTCGCAGGCAGACGTTCGCTTTCATCTCGCCATTGCAGAGGCCTCACACAACGTGGTGCTGTTACAGACCATGCGCGGTTTCTTCGACGTATTGCAGTCTTCGGTGAAACAGAGCCGCCAGCGTATGTACCTCGTGCCGCCCGTATTTTCACAGCTGACGGCACAGCATCAGGCCGTACTGGATGCGATTGTTGGCGGAGATGCCGACGGCGCGCGTAAAGCGATGATGGCGCACCTCAGTTTTGTCCACACCACGATTAAACGATTTGATGAAGATCAGGCCCGCCAGGCGCGAATCACCCGCCTGCCCGGTGACCCTGGTGAGAATAGCAGGGAGAACAACACATGATTATTTCAGCAGCCAGCGACTATCGCGCCGCAGCCCAGCGCATCCTACCCCCCTTCTTGTTCCACTATATTGACGGTGGGGCGTATGCAGAGCACACTTTGCGCCGTAACGTGGCAGACCTGTCGGAGGTGGCCCTTCGCCAGCGCGTGCTGAAGAATATGTCCGACCTGAGCCTGGAGACAAAGCTGTTCAACGAAACGCTCTCCATGCCGGTGGCCCTTGCACCTGTCGGTCTGTGCGGCATGTATGCGCGTCGGGGCGAAGTTCAGGCCGCCGCCGCCGCTGATGCCAAAGGCATTCCGTTTACGCTTTCCACAGTATCCGTATGCCCGATTGAAGAAGTCGCCCCGACTATCAAGCGTCCGATGTGGTTTCAGCTGTATGTTCTGCGCGATCGCGGCTTTATGCGTAACGCCCTGGAACGCGCTAAAGCGGCGGGTTGTTCCACGCTGGTCTTTACCGTCGATATGCCCACACCTGGCGCACGCTACCGTGACGCCCATTCCGGGATGAGCGGCCCAAATGCCGCACTGCGCCGCTACTGGCAGGCAGTCACCCATCCACAATGGGCATGGGACGTTGGCCTGAACGGTCGCCCGCATGATTTAGGCAATATTTCGACGTATCTTGGCAAACCCACCGGCCTTGAGGATTACATCGGTTGGCTGGCGAATAACTTCGATCCGTCGATTTCCTGGAAAGACCTCGAGTGGATCCGCGAATTTTGGGATGGTCCGATGGTGATCAAAGGGATCCTCGATCCTGAAGATGCTCGCGACGCCGTACGCTTCGGCGCTGATGGCATCGTTGTCTCTAACCACGGTGGTCGCCAGTTAGACGGCGTGCTGTCTTCAGCTCGCGCGTTACCCGCTATTGCCGATGCGGTAAAAGGCGATATCACCATTCTGGCAGACAGCGGGATCCGCAACGGTCTGGACGTCGTACGCATGATTGCGCTGGGTGCGGATAGTGTTCTGCTGGGACGTGCTTATCTGTACGCGCTGGCAACCCACGGTCAGGCTGGGGTAGCGAATCTGCTGAATCTGATCGAGAAAGAGATGAAGGTGGCAATGACCCTGACCGGTGCAAAATCGATTAGCGACATCAGTCATGATTCGCTGGTACAAGAACTGGGAAAAAACCTGCCTGCTGCGCTGGCACCTCTGGTTCAGGGTAGCGCGGCGTAACAATATCCCCATAAAACCCACTTTCTGCATGGTCGGTCTGTTCTCAGCCCGGCCATTTTTTATCCAAAAATAACGACCAGTTAACATTTACAACCAATATATTTGACAACTTTTTATCCACCTGTCAGATGTATATACAAGCTAATACAAGGGCGAAATATACAGATAACAACCATCATAACGGGCGAGGGTAACATGGCTTATTCCGGAAAAGTGAATATCCAGCAGGCGATAGATGACAGTCCTTTTTCGCGCTTCCACTGGGTCATTATTGTCCTGGGTTTTCTGGTCCTGGCCATCGACGGCTTCGATACGGCGGCGATGGGCTATATTGCGCCCACGCTCTCAGCCGACTGGGGCATCAAGAAACAGGATCTCGGACCGGTGTTAAGCGCCGCGCTATTGGGCCTGTCATTTGGTGCACTGCTTGCCGGGCCGATTTCCGATCGTATGGGCCGTAAACGCGTGCTGGTCTTTTCCTGTCTGTTTTTTGGCCTCGCCAGTCTGGGAACAGCCTATGCCCAGACGCTGAATATGCTCACATTTTGGCGCTTTCTCACCGGGCTGGGTCTTGGCGCGGCAATGCCCAATGCCATCACCCTGGTGTCAGAATTTGCACCAAAACGCTGTCGTTCAATGGCGATTAACACCATGTACTGCGGCTTTCCGTTAGGGGCTGCAGGCGGCGGGGTGATCTCCTCCTGGCTTATCCCCAACTACGGCTGGCACAGCGTCCTGCTTGCCGGTGCGATCGCCCCGCTGGCCCTCACCGTATTGTTGGTGCTGTTCCTGCCGGAGTCGGTGAAGTATCTGGTTCACCGCGGTAAAGGGATTGCACAGGTTAAACGCATTGCTCAACGCTTTATGTCGGGAAGTCTGGAACAGGTTACCCAGTTTTATCTGGATGAAGACCGCGTCACGGTCAAAAAAGGCAGCGTGGCACAGCTATTCAGTATGCCCTGGCTGCCGGGCACGCTGATGCTCTGGATGACCTACTTTATGGGATTGGTTATCTATTACGTGCTGTTGAGCTGGATGCCAACGCTGATGCTGGGAATGGGCTATCCGCTGGCTGAATCCGCCTGGCTGACGTCACTGTTTACCTTCGGCGGTACTGCGGGGATCCTGCTGGCCGGTTGGTTAATGGATCGCTGGGAAGCACATAAAGTGGTGTCACTTGGCTTTATTCTGACGATGCTGTTTGCCCTCGCTCTCGGGTTTGAACATAACCATATCATCCTGTTCGGCGCACTGATCTTCCTGATGGGGATTACCATGAACGGCGCGCAGTCCGGGCTGCAGACGCTGGCCGCCACGTTTTATCCAACCCACTGCCGCGCAACGGGCATTGCCTGGATGCAGGGCGTGGGCCGCTTCGGTGGCGTAGCCGGAACGATGATGAGCGCCCAGTTGCTTTCCCTGCAATGGCAGGCAGACAGTATATTAATGTTCCTCAGCCTTCCGGCGCTGGTTGCGGCTGCCGCAACGATTTACAAACTGCAACGCTATAAACCGCACGCGCTGACCGTCGCATAGTACCCGCTCTTTCTGCTATTCTGCCCCCCGTTATCAAGGGGGCAGTATGCTTAACATCGTTTTATTCGAACCAGAAATCCCGCCAAATACCGGCAATATTATCCGTCTTTGCGCCAACACCGGCTTTCGTCTGCATATTATTGAGCCAATGGGCTTTACCTGGGACGACAAGCGCCTGCGTCGCGCGGGGCTGGATTACCATGAGTTTACCGCCGTGCTGCGCCACCCTGATTACACCAGCTTCGTCGCCGCAGAAAACCCGCAACGTCTGTTTGCCCTGACCACCAAAGGTACGCCAGCGCATAGCGCGGTAAGCTATCAGGATGGGGATTATCTGATGTTTGGCCCGGAAACTCGCGGTCTGCCATCCAGCATCCTCGACGCGCTGCCAGCCGAACAAAAAATTCGAATTCCGATGATGCCGGACAGCCGCAGCATGAACCTGTCAAATGCGGTGTCGGTGGTGGTGTATGAGGCCTGGCGCCAGTTAGGTTATCCTGGCGCGGTATTGCGTAGTTGATTTTTGTCGGATGGCGGCTGACGCCTTATCCGACCTACGAGATTTGTAGGCCCGGTAAGCACTGCGCCGCCGGGCATAGCTCGAAATCAGATGCCATCGCCGTATTCGAAAGTATGATGAATCCCGTTGAAATGCTGATCCATATCCATAGACGGTTTATCGCTGTCAGGCTTACCGACGATGCGTGCAGGTACGCCTGCCGCAGTGGTATGCGGGGGTACCGGTTGTAAAACCACGGAACCTGCGCCAATCTTCGCGCCGCGCCCGACTTCAATGTTGCCGAGAATTTTTGCTCCCGCGCCAATCATTACACCTTCACGAATTTTCGGATGACGATCGCCGCCGGCTTTACCGGTCCCGCCGAGCGTGACGGATTGCAGAATAGAGACATCATTTTCAATCACTGCCGTTTCACCGACCACAATGCCGGTTGCGTGATCGAGCATAATCCCACGGCCAATTTTTGCCGCCGGATGAATGTCTACCTGGAAGGTAACGGACACCTGATTTTGCAGGAAGATCGCCAGCGCCTGACGCCCCTGATGCCACAGCCAGTGACCGATACGGTAGGCCTGAAGCGCATGAAAACCCTTCAGGTACAGAAGTGGGGTGGAATATTTATCGACAGCCGGGTCACGCGTACGTACCGCCTGAATATCACAGGCCGCTGAGGCAATCATTTCAGGATCGGCGGCATAGGCCTCTTCCACGACTTCGCGAATCGCAATGGCGGGCATGATTGGAGAAGCGAGTTTATTCGCCAGCATATAGCTTAGCGCACTGCCGAGATTTTCATGTTTGAGCAGCGTTGCGTGGTAAAAACTGGCCAACATTGGCTCACATTCCGCCAGTGCCCGGGCTTCCGCTTTAATGTTTTTCCAGACGATATCCAGTTCTTCACACGGCATTGCGTACTCCAGAAGGTAGCAAAACGACCGACCCGTTCTTCGCGGGTCGGGTCGTTAGATTGAAACGGTTCCTTACGGCTAGTGGCTGCTTCGCTCGTCCTTGCGCGCACGACCTAATAACGTCAATGCTGCCTCGCGCGCGTTTTTTCCGCAATACAATACTTGATAAATTTCCTCGGTTATTGGCATCTCGACACCAAAACGGTGCGCCAATTCACGAACTTCTTTCGTATTGCGATAGCCTTCAACCACCTGACCAATCTTGTCCTGCGCGCCCTGCACGTCCATACCCTGGCCGAGCATCATGCCAAAACGACGGTTACGCGACTGGTTGTCGGTACAGGTCAGCACCAGATCGCCTAAACCCGCCATCCCCATAAAGGTGGCAGGATCGGCACCCAGCGCCGCGCCAAGGCGAGACATTTCGGTCAGTCCACGGGTGATCAATGCGGTACGCGCATTCGCGCCAAAACCGATGCCGTCAGACATCCCCGCACCAATCGCAATGACGTTTTTCACCGCGCCGCCAAGCTGCACGCCAATGAAATCCGGGTTGCTGTAAACGCGAAAGCTTTTGCCGCAGTGCAGCAACTGCTGGAGATCGTCAGCAAAGGCGTCGTCCGTCGAGGCCAGAGAAATCGCCGTCGGCATGCCCGCAGCCAGCTCTTTGGCGAACGTCGGGCCGGAAATAACCGCCAGTGGAATTGAGTCCCCCAGCGCTTCACGCGCGACGTCCTGCAGCAGACGCCCTGTTTCCGCCTCCAGACCTTTTGTCGCCCAGACCAGTCGTGCGTCAGGACGCATCAATGGTTTGATGTTTCGCAGCACTTCGCCAAAGACGTGGCTCGGCACCACCACCAGAATATTACGACTGGCGGCCAGCGCAGTGGCTAAATCACTTTCCAGGCGCAGTGTGTCAGGAAAAGGCACATCAGGAAGGAACGCGACGTTGCAGCGATCGTGCTCAAGGGTCGCGATATGTTTCGGATCATGGCCCCACAGGACAACCTGATGGCCATTTCTTGCCAGGGTGATGGCAAGAGCGGTGCCGTACGAGCCGGCACCAATCACAGTCATTGAAGCATTACTTTGGTTCATCAGGCATCCTGATGTTCTTCAGTACCTTCGCCAGCCTGCTGCTGTAAATAGTTCATGAACAGCGCATCAAAGTTGACCGGCGCAAGGTTCAGTTGCGGGAACGTACCGCGTGAAACCAGGCTGGTGATGCATTCGCGGGCATACGGGAACAGAATGTTCGGGCAGTATGCGCCCAGGCAATGCGCCATCTGAGTCCCTTCGATACCACTGATGGAGAAAATACCGCCCTGCTGAACTTCGCACAGGAACGCAGTTTCTTCACCAAGAGAAGCCGTTACAGTGACACGCAGCACTACTTCATACACGTCATCTGCCAGTTGGGTAGATGCGGTATCAAGATCAAGTTTAACCTCTGGCTGCCAATCTTTCTGGAAAACATGCGGTGCATTTGGCGCTTCGAAAGACACATCCTTGGTATAGATACGTTGGATCTGGAAAGCCATTTCAGTGTTATTTTGTTCTGACATGTTTAGAAAACCCTTAGTGTTGTCCTTTAAATACTTTCAGTACGCCTTATCGCAGCAGGGGATCCAGTCCACCACGCGCATCCAACGCATACAAGTCGTCACAACCGCCAATGTGCTGTGCATCAATAAAAATCTGCGGAACCGTCGTACGGCCACTGCGCTTGATCATCTCTTCACGCTTTACGGCATCGCCGTCGATCGGAAGCTCCTGGAAACTCACACCCTTGCTATTCAACAGCGCTTTTGCGCGATGGCAAAACGGGCAGGTTGCTTTGGTGTAGATCTCAATATTGGCCATGACTTATCTCCAGTGTTCTTTTTACCCTGCGGCATGAAAGAAGACGGGTAAATTACTTGCCGCGAACCAGTGGCAGATTCTCACCACTCCAGCCCGCTACGCCGTCTTTCAGTACGGATACCTGCTCAAAACCGGCTTTAATCAGCGCAGTTGCTGAATCTTGGCACTGCATGCCTGAACCATCAACCACAATCACAGGTTTGTTTTTGTGTTTTTCAAGTTCGCCAAAATTGTTGGCTTTGATTTCGCTCGGCAGCAGGTTAGTGGAGCCTGCGATATGGCCTTTGCGGAAGTCGTCGCGCTGGCGTAAATCCACAACAACGGCGTCTTCTTTGTTGATGAGACGTGTAGCTTCGCCGCGAGTAATCACCTTCACTTTTGAGGTCAGGCTCTTAAACGTGGTAAATAATACAGCCGCCAGTAACGCAATCCAGGCGATACTCAAGACAGGGTGGCGACTAACAAATTGCATAATTTCTTGCATGGGGGGTAACAACTCCCGACTCAGTGATTAAAAAACCAGGAAAGGAGTATACCTGCGCGTTGGCGCAAATACAGCCAGAGCGTGCATTGGATTGCATTTTTGCGGGGCGCTACGGAAAAAAAAATGTAAATCGGTGTTCCCCTTAGCACGCGATCCCCCATTATTTGATCTTCGGGGGCTACTTTATCGATTCAGCTGTAGTAAAATTACGCAATTATTTTTTATCTCTTGAGTGTGAGGTTGTCGCAATGTCGGTTTCTAAAAAACCTATGGTACTGGTGATTCTGGATGGCTACGGCTATCGCGAAGACAGCCAGGATAACGCCATTTTTAGTGCTAAAACCCCGGTAATGGATGCGCTGTGGGCAAAACGTCCGCATACCCTGATTGATGCGTCCGGTCTGGAAGTCGGCCTGCCCGATCGCCAGATGGGCAACTCCGAAGTGGGTCACGTCAACCTGGGCGCGGGCCGTATCGTGTATCAGGACCTTACCCGTCTGGACGTTGAAATCAAAGAACGTACTTTCTTCGCTAACCCGGTGCTGACCAACGCGGTCGACCAGGCAAAGAATGCCGGAAAAGCGGTACACATCATGGGTCTGCTCTCTGCTGGCGGCGTTCACAGCCACGAAGATCACATCATGGCGATGGTAGAAATGGCCGCTGAACGCGGCGCTGAAAAAATCTATCTGCACGCTTTCCTTGATGGTCGTGATACCCCGCCGCGCAGCGCTGAACATTCACTGCAGAAATTCGAAGAGAAATTTGCCGCGCTGGGCAAAGGCCGAGTAGCGTCCATCATCGGTCGTTACTACGCTATGGATCGCGACAACCGTTGGGATCGCGTAGAACAGGCTTACGATCTGATGACGCTGGCGAAGGGCGAGTTCCAGTTCGCTACGGCGGTTGAAGGTCTGCAGGCTGCTTATGCCCGCGACGAAAACGACGAATTCGTTAAAGCCACCGTGATCCGTGCCGAAGGTCAGGCAGATGCTGCTATGGAAGATGGCGATACGCTGATTTTCATGAACTTCCGTGCTGACCGTGCGCGTGAAATCACCCGTGCGTTTGTTAACGCTGATTTCGACGGCTTCGCCCGTAAGAAAGTCGTTAACCTCAACTTTGTGATGCTGACCGAATACGCGGCAGACATCAAAACTGCGGTTGCTTACCCACCAGCATCTCTGGCCAACACCTTTGGTGAGTGGATGGCGAAGAACGAAAAAACGCAGCTGCGTATTTCCGAAACTGAAAAATATGCGCACGTGACCTTCTTCTTCAACGGCGGCGTAGAAGAGCCGTTCAAAGGCGAAGACCGCATCCTGATCAACTCTCCGAAAGTTGCGACCTACGATCTGCAGCCGGAAATGAGCTCTGCTGAACTGACTGAGAAGCTGGTTGCAGCGATTGAGAGCGGTAAATACGACACCATCATTTGTAACTACCCGAACGGCGACATGGTTGGTCACACCGGGGTGATGGAAGCAGCAGTTAAAGCGGTTGAAGCGCTGGATCACTGCGTTGAGCAGGTGACTAAAGCGGTTGAGTCCGTTGGCGGCCAGTTGCTGATCACCGCAGACCACGGTAACGCAGAGCAGATGCGCGATCCGTCCACCGGTCAGGCACATACTGCACATACCAACCTGCCCGTTCCGCTGATTTATGTCGGTGGTAAGAACGTCAAAGCAGTCGAAGGCGGCAAACTTTCTGATATCGCCCCGACGATGCTGACGCTGATGGGTATGGAAATCCCGCAAGAGATGACTGGTAAGCCGCTGTTCATCGTGGAATAATCCCTCCCCATGAGGGGAAAGGCGATTAATACCATCACTCGGGCCGTGAAACCGCGTAAGTTTTCAGTCAGGCCCTTGTTCTACGCCAGCGCGCTTAGCGCTGGCGTATTGCTGTGCTCCTTTTCCGCCCACGCGGACGAACGCGATCAGCTCAAATCTATTCAGGCCGATATCGCGGCAAAAGAACGCGCGGTACGCCAACAGCAACAACAACGTTCCACTCTCCTCGCTCAGCTTAAAGCTCAGGAACAAGCCATCGCCGTTGCCGCAAGGCAGTTACGCGAAACGCAGAACTCACTGGCACAACTGAACGCGCAAATCGCAGAGATGAACGCAGCACTCGCGAAGCTGGAAAAGCAACGAGCAGCGCAAGAGCGCAGTCTGGCAGCCCAGTTAGACGCCGCGTTTCGCCAGGGTGAACACACCGGTATTCAGCTCATCCTTAGCGGCGAAGAAAGCCAGCGCGGACAGCGTCTGCAGGCCTATTTCGGCTATCTGAACCAGGCGAGGCAAGAAACTATCGCGCAGCTGAAACAAACGCGCGAAGAGGTCGATTCGCAAAAAGCCGAGCTGGAAGATAAGCAGAGCGAACAGCAGACCCTGCTGTACGAACAACGCGCTCAGCAGGCTAAGCTGGAGCAGGCGCGTAACGAACGCCAGAAAACACTGGCGGGTCTGGAGTCCTCGATTCAACAGGGCCAGCAGCAACTGGGCGAAATGCGCGCTAACGAATCCCGTCTGCGCAACAGCATTGCTCGCGCCGAAGCTGCGGCCAAAGCGCGCGCGGAACGTGAAGCGCGCGAGGCGCAGGCCGTACGTGATAAGCAGAAGGATGCGTCACGAAAAGGCTCGACCTACAAGCCGACCGAAAGCGAAAAATCACTGATGTCCCGTACCGGCGGTTTGGGTTCGCCACGCGGCCAGGCATTCTGGCCCGTTCGGGGTCCAACCCTACATCGTTATGGCGAACAACTGCAGGGTGAGCTACGTTGGAAGGGGATGGTTATTGGCGCATCCGAAGGCACCGAAGTTAAAGCCATTGCCGATGGTCGCGTCATTCTGGCGGACTGGTTGCAGGGCTATGGCCTGGTGGTCGTCGTTGAGCACGGTAAAGGCGATATGAGCCTGTACGGTTATAACCAGAGCGCACTGGTCAGCGTCGGTACGCAGGTTCGCGCCGGGCAGCCTATAGCACTAGTGGGTAGCAGCGGCGGTCAGGGCAGGCCGGCACTCTATTTCGAAATTCGTCGCCAGGGTCAGGCGGTCAATCCACAGCCGTGGTTGGGAAGATAAGTTTTGCCACAACAATTTCGTCGTCTACTACTCTCTCTCGCCAGCCTGCTGGCCTTCGCAACACCTGTTTTTGCTGGCAAACTCGCCATCGTCATTGATGATTTCGGCTATCGCCCACACACTGAAAACCAGGTACTGGCGATGCCTTCTACCATCTCCGTTGCCGTTCTGCCTAACGCCCCACATGCACGTGAAATGGCAATCAAAGCGCATAACAGCGGGCATGAAGTATTAATCCATCTGCCAATGGCGCCGCTGAGCAAGCAGCCGTTAGAGAAAGATACATTACGCCCTGAAATGAGCAGCGAAGAGATTGAGCGAATTATTCGCGACGCGGTAAGCAAAGTACCGAATGCGGTCGGTCTGAACAACCATATGGGCAGCGCGATGACCTCCAGCCTGTTTGGCATGCAGAAGGTGATGCAGGCGCTGGAGCGATACGATCTCTACTTCCTGGACAGCATGACCATTGGTAACAGCCAGGCAATGCGCGCAGCGTCAGGGACCGGTGTGAAAGTCATCAAACGCAAAGTCTTCCTGGATGACACGCAAAACGAAGCCGATATTCGCCGTCAGTTTAATCGTGCCGTCGAGCTGGCGCGCCGCAACGGTTCCGCAATCGCCATTGGCCATCCTCACCCGTCTACGGTTCGTGTCCTGCAGCAGATGCTGTATAGCCTGCCAGCCGACATCACGTTGGTTCGCCCAAGCAGCCTGCTCAATGAACCGCAGGTGGATACCTCCAGACCAAACCTCACGCCACCGAAGAACGGTATACCTGATGCGCCGCGTAATCCTTTCCGCGGGGTGAAATTATGCAAACCGAAGCAGCCGTTAGAGCCAGTGTACGCCAGCCGCTTCTTCAGCGTGCTCGGCGAAAGCATTACCCAAAGCACGCTGGTGCAGTATATGCGCCTGCAGTGGCAGGGCTGGCAATAATCAGTCTTTGCTATCCAGCGTTAAATGAGCCAGGCGGCGCGGCGTCAGTGCTTTATCGCGCCACTGGCTAAAGCGGATGGCCCACAACAGCACCTGATAACCCAGCTTAACGCTGCAAATATTGCTTACCATACGCTTGAACATACCTGACACGAATACTTCAGCAATCATGCGCTGGCGGATTTTCTCGTCCGGTTCTTTACGGATGCAATGACAAACGCGTAGCGCTTCGTAAATCACCTGCTGTTTGAATTCCGGGTAAATGGGAATGCGCCCGGCGTAATCATGATTCATCTTATCCAGCAGACGGGTAATTTTGATGTAGTGGCGCTGGTAAGCGAGATTTTTCAGCCCGGTGCGCGGCAGACGGCTAACAGATGCGCCGTGCAGGAAGTATTTATACAGAGGGATTTCCGTGTAACGCGCGCGCTTCGCATTAAACATAAACTCCGTCGTCCAGATAATATCCTGGTGATGCAGGCCAGACAGGAAGGTCAGCCCCGCGTCGCGGATAGTCTGATGACGATAAACGCCCATCCAGACAACGTGTCGCCAACGGCGGCTGGCTAACGCTTTGCGTAACCAGTCTGGCCCGGTCATCACACCGGTAGAACGAATACGATCGGTAGGAATGGATGCCCAGGTGTGGCCGGTTTCCGCAATACACCAATCAGCGTTGCACTGCGCAACATCCAGGTTGTCTTTAAGCGCCATAGTCATCAGCGTTTCATACATTTCCGGATAGGCAATATCATCGCCGTCTACGTACGCGATGTACTCCCCCCTGGCGACTTTCATCCCGGTATTGCGCGCCGCCGAAACGCCCCCATTGCGCTGGTGCAGCAGATGAACGTGTGGATAACGATCCGCATAAGACTGAGCAAGCTCCGCAGAGTTATCCGTAGAGCCATCATTAACAATGATGATCTCCAGGTTCTTCCAGGTTTGCGCAATCAGCGAATCCATACACGCAATGAACGGTTCACCCGTGTTGTAAAGCGGCATAATGACGCTCAGGAGACCAGGGATATAGGTCATATCAAATCCAGCCAGACAATAGAGTAATCGGCACTTTTTAGCATATTAAGCGGTAGATTTTCAGAAAAAATTATTAATTCTTTAGCGGAAAATGCGCCGGGCGGGGGAGATTGTGCAGGCAAAAAACGCCCCGGATGATTAATGATAATCAACATCCGGGGACAACACACAGAATCCACAGGGTGGATACGGTTAATCCCAGCTCAGGATCACTTTCCCTGACTGGCCTGAACGCATCGCGTCAAAGCCCTGCTGGAATTCATCGATGGAGAATCGATGGGTGATGATCGGCGACAAATCCAGACCAGACTGGATCAGTGCAGCCATTTTGTACCATGTCTCAAACATCTCACGACCGTAGATACCTTTAATAAACAGTCCTTTAAAGATAACTTTCGTCCAGTCGATGGACATATCAGATGGCGGAATACCCAGCATAGCAATACGGCCACCGTGATTCATGGTGTCCAGCATAGCGCGAAACGCTGGCGGCGCCCCGGACATCTCCAGGCCCACATCAAACCCTTCGGTCATACCCAGTTCAGCCATCACGTCGGTCAGATTCTCTTTCGATACGTTGACCGCGCGGGTGATACCCATTTTGCGCGCCAGCTCAAGGCGATACTCATTAACGTCGGTGATCACCACGTGGCGTGCGCCAACGTGCTTCGCGACTGCCGCCGCCATAATACCGATTGGACCCGCACCGGACACCAGTACATCTTCCCCAACCAGATCGAACGACAGCGCCGTGTGCACTGCATTACCGAACGGATCGAAGATAGACGCCAGGTCGTCGGAGATATTGTCCGGGATTTTAAATGCGTTAAATGCCGGGATCACCAGGTACTCCGCAAAGCAGCCCGGACGGTTTACACCGACACCGGTCGTATTGCGGCACAGGTGAGTACGTCCACCGCGGCAGTTACGGCAATGTCCGCAGGTGATATGACCCTCACCAGAAACACGATCGCCGATTTTAAAGCCTTTAACTTCCTGGCCGATGCCAACAACTTCGCCGACATATTCATGCCCAACGACCATCGGTACTGGGATGGTTTTTTGCGACCATTCATCCCAGTTATAAATGTGAACGTCAGTCCCGCAGATGGCTGTTTTACGGATTTTAATCAGCAAATCGTTATGACCGACTTCCGGTTCAGGAACGTCAGTCATCCAAATGCCCTCTTCCGCTTTCAGTTTGGATAACGCTTTCATTTCACATCCTCAGGCAATAACGCCCAGTTGTTTACCAATGCGTGTGAACGCCTCAACAGCACGCGTAATCTGCTCAGGGGTATGCGCCGCAGACATCTGGGTACGGATACGCGCCTGGCCTTTTGGAACCACCGGATAGAAGAATCCGGTAACGTAAATTCCCTCTTTTTGCAGTTCACGAGCAAAGTCCTGCGCGATCACTGCATCACCCAACATCACCGGGATAATCGCGTGATCGGCACCGGCTAACGTAAAGCCTGCGGCAGACATTTGCTCGCGGAACTGACGTGCGTTCGCCCACAGGCGGTCGCGCAGGTCGCTGCCTGCTTCAACCATTTCCAGCACTTTAATGGAGGCCGCAACAATCGCTGGCGCCAGTGAGTTGGAGAACAGATAAGGACGGGAACGCTGACGAAGCCACTCAACAACTTCTTTGCGCGCTGCGGTGTAACCACCGGATGCGCCGCCGAGTGCTTTACCCAGAGTACCGGTGATGATGTCCACGCGACCCATCACGTCACAGTATTCATGGGAGCCACGACCATTTTCGCCGACAAAACCGACGGCATGGGAATCATCAACCATGACCAGCGCGTCGTATTTATCCGCCAGATCGCAAACGCCTTTCAGGTTAGCGATCACACCATCCATAGAGAACACGCCATCAGTGGCGATCAGGATATGACGAGCGCCCGCTTCACGTGCTTCTTTCAGGCGAGCTTCCAGTTCCACCATATCGTTGTTGGCGTAACGGAAACGTTTTGCTTTACACAGACGAACGCCATCTATGATAGAAGCGTGGTTCAGGGCATCGGAAATAATTGCGTCTTCTGCGCCCAGCAGCGTTTCAAACAGGCCGCCATTGGCGTCGAAGCAGGAAGAGTAAAGGATGGCATCTTCCATACCGAGGAATGCCGCCAGTTTTTGCTCCAGTTGCTTATGGCTATCCTGGGTACCGCAAATAAAGCGAACCGAAGCCATACCAAATCCGTGAGAATCCATACCCGCTTTTGCCGCTGCAATCAGCTCCGGGTGGTTGGCCAGTCCCAGATAGTTGTTCGCACAAAAGTTAATAACGTGGCTTCCGTCCGCCACGGTGATATCTGCCTGCTGGGCAGATGTAATAATGCGCTCTTCTTTAAACAATCCTTCCGCACGTGCGGTGTCGAGATCGTTGGTTAACTGTTTGTAAAAATCCCCACGCATTTCAATTCTCCAGACTGGGCAAATTTCAGCACATATTACCCAAAGCTATACGTTGATACGAGATGACGCATCATCACTTCTTCAAAATGAAGCATAAATCACGTGTACCCGCACGGCTTATCGGTGAATGGCTGAAGCCTGAGCCATGTAGTGATATGATAGAAAGTATTCGTGTCTGAGATTGTCTCTGACTCCATAATTCGAAGGTTACATTTATGATCATCGTTACCGGCGGCGCGGGCTTTATCGGCAGCAACATCGTTAAGTCCCTGAATGATAAAGGCATCACCGACATCCTGGTGGTGGACAACCTGAAAGACGGCACCAAGTTTGTTAACCTGGTGGATCTGAATATTGCTGACTACATGGACAAGGAAGACTTCCTGATCCAGATTATGGCCGGGGAAGATTTCGGCGATATCGAAGCTATTTTCCACGAAGGCGCATGCTCTTCCACCACCGAGTGGGACGGCAAGTATATGATGGACAACAACTATCAATACTCTAAAGAGCTGCTGCACTACTGCCTGGAGCGTGAAATCCCGTTCCTGTACGCGTCCTCTGCCGCCACCTATGGCGGTCGCACTTCTGATTTCATCGAATCCCGTGAATATGAGAAACCGCTGAACGTCTATGGCTACTCAAAATTCCTGTTCGACGAGTACGTGCGTCAGATCCTGCCAGAAGCCAACTCTCAGATTGTTGGCTTCCGCTATTTCAACGTCTACGGACCGCGTGAAGGCCATAAAGGCAGCATGGCGAGCGTCGCTTTCCACCTCAATACTCAGCTTAACAATGGCGAAACACCAAAACTGTTCGAAGGCAGCGAAAACTTCAAACGTGATTTCGTTTATGTTGGCGATGTGGCTGCGGTAAACCTGTGGTTCCTGGAAAACGGGGTATCCGGCATCTTTAACCTCGGTACCGGTCGTGCGGAATCTTTCCAGGCCGTTGCTGACGCAACGCTGGCGTACCACAAAAAAGGCAGCATTGAGTACATTCCATTCCCGGAAAAACTGAAAGGCCGCTACCAGGCGTTTACTCAGGCAGACCTGACCAACCTGCGCGCAGCGGGCTATGACAAGCCGTTTAAGACCGTTGCTGAAGGCGTAACGGAATATATGGCCTGGCTGAACCGCGACGCATAAGGCAGGCAATCTATGAGGATTCTGGTGGTTGGCCCGTCTTGGGTGGGCGACATGATGATGTCGCAAAGTCTCTATCGCACGCTCAAGGCGCGCTATCCCCAGGCGATAATCGACGTGATGGCACCTGCATGGTGCCGTCCGCTGTTATCGCGGATGCCGGAAGTCAATGAAGCGATCGCGATGCCACTTGGGCATGGCGCTCTGGAAATTGGTGAACGGCGTAAGCTCGGTCATAGCCTGCGTGAAAAGCGCTATGACCGCGCTTATGTGCTGCCTAACTCGTTTAAATCCGCGCTGGTGCCCTTTTTTGCAGGTATTCCGCATCGTACCGGTTGGCGTGGTGAAATGCGCTACGGCCTGCTCAACGATGCGCGCGTGCTGGATAAAGACGCATGGCCGCTGATGGTCGAACGCTATGTGGCCCTGGCCTACGATAAAGGCGTGATGCTGTCGGCTAAAGATTTGCCGCAACCTCTGCTGTGGCCACAGTTGCAGGTCAGCGAAGGTGAAAAGTCTCTGACCTGTAGCCAGTTCTCCCTTTCTGCCGAACGCCCCATCATCGGTTTTTGCCCGGGTGCGGAATTTGGTCCGGCGAAACGCTGGCCACACTACCATTATGCTGAACTGGCAAAACAGCTGATCGACGAAGGTCATCAGATTGTGCTGTTTGGCTCGGCAAAAGATCATGAAGCCGGAAATGAAATCCTGGCAACGTTAAGCGTTGAGCAGCAGGCCTGGTGTCGTAATCTGGCGGGCGAAACGCAGCTGGAGCAGGCCGTTATTCTGCTCGCCGCCTGCAAAGCGGTCGTCACCAACGACTCTGGATTAATGCACGTTGCCGCAGCGTTGAATCGACCTCTGGTAGCATTGTATGGCCCAAGTAGTCCGGACTTTACCCCGCCGTTGTCGCACAAAGCGCGGGTCATTCGTCTGATTACGGGCTATCACAAAGTGCGCAAGGGCGATGCGGCTGAAGGCTATCACCAAAGCCTGATTGACATCACACCCCAGCGTGTACTGGAAGAACTCAACGACCTGTTGTTACAAGAGGAAGCCTGACGGATGCGGGTTCTGATCGTTAAAACGTCGTCTATGGGCGATGTACTGCATACGTTGCCCGCATTAACCGATGCGCAGCAGGCTATTCCGGGTATTCAATTTGATTGGGTGGTGGAAGAAGGATTCGCGCAGATCCCTTCCTGGCATGCAGCCGTTGACCGGGTCATCCCAGTGGCGATTCGCCGCTGGCGTAAAGCCTGGTTTTCAGCGCCGATTAAAGCCGAGCGTAAAGCGTTTCGCGATGCGGTACGTTTGCAGCAGTATGACGCGATAATTGATGCGCAGGGTCTGGTTAAAAGTGCGGCGTTGGTGACGCGTCTGGCACGTGGCGTCAAGCATGGTATGGACTGGAGTACGGCCCGCGAGCCGCTGGCTAGCCTGTTTTATAATCGCAAACATCACATTGCCAAACAGCAGCACGCGGTAGAACGTACGCGTGAATTGTTCGCCAAAAGTCTGGGATATGCCAAACCGCAGTCGCAGGGTGATTACGCTATCGCTCAGCATTTTGTGAATGAATGTAATGCTGATACAGGCCAATATGCCGTATTTTTGCATGCCACAACACGTGATGATAAGCACTGGCCAGAAGCCAACTGGCGGGAGCTGATTGAGCTGTTAAATAATACGGGCATCCGTATTAAACTCCCCTGGGGCGCCCCTCATGAAGAAGAGCGCGCCAAAAGGCTGGCGGAAGGTTTTCCCTACGTTGATGTCCTGCCGCGAATGAGTCTGGAAGAGGTTGCTCGCATTCTGGCGGGGGCAAAGTTTGTGGTGTCGGTTGATACAGGTCTCAGCCATTTAACCGCCGCCTTGGATCGCCCCAATATTACGTTGTATGGCCCGACAGACCCGGGATTGATTGGTGGATATGGGAAGAATCAGATAGCATGTATTTCATCATCGCATGACCTTGAAGATATCCCATCTCAAGATATACTGGACATAATAAAAACAAACATATGCATTTAAAAAATTGTGGATCATCTTTTTTATGATAAATAGAAATAACGCCGATAGCATAATGTATTCAATAACAATGGGATTATGTTTCCTTGCGTTATTGCTTTTACCATTTGAGCAAGGCTTTGCCTTAAAATCGCTAAGAATTGCTGGAGAAATTGCATTACTAGCTATCATAATTTCGCCAAATAAATATTTAAAATCAGAACATAGATATATAGCACTCAGTCTCTTAGCCCTGTCAATTTTGTCATTTTTATGGTTCAGGATATATAAAACACCAGATTCAGAATATGTAGGTGCTTATATGAACTATCGAGACTGGAGCCTGGCAGGGTTATTTACAGCATTTACTATTCCTGTCGTGACCAGCATAAGAGATCGCTCAGAAAAGATAATGAAAAATATTCATCTTTTCATCGCTCTATTAGTTAATCTGATATATATAGTATATGCGTACTATCAATTTTTCATCCTTAATGAAAACAGAGCAACTTTATCATTGGCGTATGGACCAAATGCAACAGGTGCAGCATATACAATTACTTTTATTTCATTGTATGCATTAATCGCGATATCAACGCTTGTCACAAAATTTAGATTACCACTGCTTATAATTATTAGCTTTGCAAACTTCATTGCTATTTCTGCAACAGGCACAAGAGCAGGAATTATTATATATCCATTAGTTATTATCTTTATTTTTTGGAATGAGCTAAAAAGACACAGTGTAAAAGCAAGAAAAACCAGTATTTTCTCTATTATTGTACTTGCGATGTTCTCCGGTGTATTATTATATAAGCCAATTATTGAAAGGGTGAACAATTTAAAGTCAGATATAGAGCAATACCATGAGAATAACACAGTGACGTCTGTGGGAGCTCGCTTTGCGATGTATAAAACGGGTATCGAATCCTCGTACAATAACTTCACAGGACAATCGCTTGAAGAACGAGGATATAAAATCAAAAAAATTGTCGAAAATAATAAGGAACTATCTGGAGCACTGTTATTTCTTAACATTCATCTTCATAATCAGATAATTGATACACTATCAACCACTGGTTGGTTAGGCGTAATATTGAATATCTTATTCTTAATCTCTATAATTACATTCATACACAAGAAAAATATACCGATGATGTATACTTATGTGGTGGCAATAGTATTATATGGAT